>LXNI01000060.1_pt1 | contig 120535 bp, 112 predicted proteins | sample 809091 | NCBI WGS metagenome assembly LXNI01 (sample SAMN04870527, study PRJNA318959) | sponge metagenome | biome: 01000161; feature: marine sponge reef; material: water | host: Sarcotragus foetidus | place: Greece: Milos, Mediterranean Sea | collected 2013-05-29 | depth 5-7 m
GCTATCAACAGGCCGACGCTGGACAGCTGCGGACGGCGTTGGAAAGCCGCCCGAGGGATCGCACCTGAGATCCCATTCGGAGGGAGTCATTCGGAGGGAATCGAGCCGCAGAATCCCGTAAACTCAAAGAACACAGGAAGATGTAAATCTGTGTGAGTGTGCGGAGAGTATGCTGGCTCTCCGCCCAAACAGGCGTCCGACAAGCCCGCTGGCGGGGTGTCCGGGCACCGTCGTCGGCCGCCGCCAATGCGGTGGAGCCGCACCCCTACGAGCGGTCCGGCGAATCCGTTCGCCGGGCCTCGCGAAAAGCGGCCCACAGCGGGATGGAGGCCCGCGATGCCGGGCCGTCCATATAACCGTGAAGCCGGAGCGGACAACCGATACCCCCAGCGCCCCCGTCGGGGGACACGGGCATCAGCTCCGCCATGGGATGGATCAACCTGAACTACGCGTCTCCTCCTGCGTTTCACCTCGTTGGGTCGTGCTGCCCTTCCACCCTTCGGTGACCCGAAGGGCGACATCCTACGGATGCCATCCGCAATTGGTTTCATCCTGGCTCTCCCGCCTTCCCAGGCAAGTCCGCCGTCGCCGACGCGCGGAACCCTGCCGTCAGAATCGCTATTCCTACAAGTCAGCGGACTGATTCCGGCCGCGTCAACTACGCAAGAATCGGCGATGTCCCAGGGGCTCCAGCGATATCCTGAAGACTGAATTGACTCCGCCGACGGCGCCTCCTTTGCCCCACCGAGAGCCTCACACGAGGCTCACCAACTCCGGCCCGATTGCGGCTCATCAGCGGCAGTCGAATCAACCGACTCACGCGAAGCGCGGTCCGACGGTGGGACGGATGGCCAACTGATTCCACGCTGGCCCAGAGTCGCACGCAAACGGGAGACCCGGCTGACCCTTGCCGAAGCGACTGATTCGGGCTCAGACTTCCGCTCTGAGATTCGTCGACGGTCCCTGACCCATCCCACACGAAGGATCCTCATGCCCTCAGACATCAAGACCAGGTTCGGGAAAACCAGAGGAACTCCCGAGCACTACCTCCGCGTCCAGGTCAGCTTGGATGGCGGAGACGTCTTTGCCGACGCTCTCGTGATGAAGCGAGATGATAGGGAAGGGCCAGATAGGTACAGCACTCCCTATAGAGTGGAATGGGCGGCGACAACCGAGCTTGAGCAGGAAGCGGAAGCCACCCTCAGCCGGTTGGAGAAGCGATATTCGGCCAAGCACACCAAGAACGAATTGAGGAAGTTCTTCAAGCGGATCCCGCGCCATCACGTCCCGAGCGACGCCGAGGTCCCCGTGAACCTGGGGCTGCGCATTGCCGATGCACCGTTCCGTTTCGAACGTCAGTATGGTCCTCTAGAGACATGGGAGCGAGAGGCTGATGCCGTCGCCCGTCGCCGCGGAGGGATTGCCGCCCGAGCCGACACACAGGGGGGTATGCGGACATCGGAACTGTTCCAATGGGTACCGTGGTTCGAAGAGTTGGCGGCGAGGGTTGGGGGGGTGCGGCGCGAGGGCCTCATAGAGAGGGCGAGGGAGGTCAACTGGGCGGGAGGGAGGTGCGCAGTGCTCGCGCAGGGGGATGCGAAGGCCGACCCATTGACGTTCTTCTACCATCTTTCGTCGATCGCCAGAGGGGCAGAGAGAACGAAGACGGTCTACGCGAGCGTCGCGCAGCAGTTTGAAATCGAGAGCGACCTCGACTACGGCAGCGACAGCTTCATTTTTCCGCAGGGGAATCCGCTGAACGTTGAGTTCCACAACACCGGTGATGATCCGAACCTGCTTTGGGACATGTTCGACCAGGCACGCGCTTGTGGTCCAGGTGGCGAATCGCACGACCCAGCGATCGCCGACACCTTCGCCAGGTCGCTTGAGGTTAAGGGCGTCGGCATCTCGAAGCTCACCCAGGTCCTCTTTCTGATCAATCCGAAAGCGTTCCTCCCCTTCGACACGAACGCCGTATTGCCCTTGGGTATCGGTAGGTTCAACACACAGCCAGCCACGATGTCCTGGGCGGAGTACGTTGACGAAATGGGCAGGATCGGGACCGTGTTTCCCGGTTGCCAGCCCTACGAACTCAACGTCATTGGTTACCTGTGGACGAGCGGCTACCTGCCGCGCAAAGGCAATCGCTGGTATCAGGTCGGCACGAGTGAGGTCGGCTGGCGGGAATTCCGCGACCACCACTGGATCCACCAAGGTGGACTGGGAGACGTGGACTGGCCTGGCGACGGCAAGGTGCTACCAGACCCCAAGCCGGGCTACCGGTTTGACGAACCCGAACGCGGCGATGTCGTTCTTGTCCGGTCGGGGACGCAGGAGGGGCGCGGGATCGGGATCGTGTACCGCAACGATCACGCCGACCGGTCACACCCGAACGGTCGGATACACATGCTGTGGGTGAACAAGGAGCAGGCACCCTTGGCCGCTAAAGTGCCGGAGGTCGCTTTTTCGAGAGCTGGCCCCAGCACCTACGAGGCCTTCGCCGAGTCTGCCGCGTATTCGGCAACGTTGGACTTGTTGGAACGGCCAGCTGACCCCCAAAGATCCACCGCCCCCGTCCACGCCCTCAACACCATCCTCTACGGCCCCCCCGGCACCGGCAAGACTTGGCACAGCGTTACTCGCGCAGTCGCGATCGTCGACAGCCGCGAAGTGTCCGATGTGGCGCAGGAGGAGCGCCTCACCGTCAAGCGCCGATTCGAAGAGCACCGCACCGCCGGGCGGATCGAGATGGTCACATTCCATCAGAACACTACCTACGAGGATTTCGTCGAAGGGATCAGGCCTGTCCTAACAGAATTCCGTGGAAGTGACATCGAGCCTTCACACCAGCGCAAGGACACCGGGGAGGTCGAGTACGAGATGTCCCGTGGGGTGTTCCGGCGCATCGCCGAGCGTGCCGGCGCGGACCAAGACGAGCGCTACGTGCTCATCATCGACGAGATCAACCGGGGCAATATCGCCCGCATCTTCGGGGAGTTGATCACCCTCATCGAGGACTCCAAGCGGATCGGTCGGCACGACGAGGCGCGCGTGACACTCCCAGGCTCGAAGATCGACTTCGCGGTGCCGGCAAACCTTCATGTCCTCGGGACGATGAACACTGCGGACCGGTCCATCGCCCTGCTGGACACGGCGCTGCGGCGGCGGTTTGTGTTCGAGGAGATGATGCCGGATCCGTCCCACTCCGGCATCGCCCAGGATCTCGACGGTATCGACTGCGGGCGGCTCCTCATGGCCATGAACCGGCGCATCGCCGTCCTCCTGGACCGGGAGCACCAGATCGGACACACCTACTTGCTGCGCGTCGATACCCTCCCGGCGCTCGCCAGCACCTTCCGGAACAGCATCATGCCGCTGCTGCAGGAGTACTTCTACGACGACTGGGAGAAGATCAGCGCGGTTCTGAACAACAACGGGTTCGTCCAGAAGCGGCATCCACCGGAGGAATTGGTCCGACGGAATCTGGTGGACGCAGACCGGAGCGTGTACGACCTGGCACCCACCGCCTCCGACCGGTGGACAGACGCGAACGCGTACCGGAAGATCTATGGGAAGATGAGTCTGGATGACGACGATCCGCCGCAGGCCGACTGACCGTGCCGGGTAACGCGCTGGAGGGACACCCGCGCCGCACCGCGTCCCGCGGATTGGTCGTTCGAGAGCACGAGTCTCTCACCGGACTGCATGAGGACGACCAGCGTGACCTGATGAGTTTCGCCCTCGCACAGCCGACCGGCGATGGAAGCCAACAGCCACCGGTCTTCGTGATCAGGAATGGCCGTCTCCATGCGCAGAACTACGTTGGTATCGTCGAAACGCGCCGGGGAACCGTGATCGAGATTCTGCCGAAGATCGATCTTTCGCCCGGCGGGGAAGAGGCCACGCGGCGCGTCTTTCTGACCATGCTACGGGATTGGCGCGGCCTCGGGCAGGCGCAGCTTGACGGTGCCAGCATCCGTGCAATCCGCCGGTTCGACATGTTCGAGGCGTTCGTCCATCTGTTTCTGAGGAGTGTCGTCCTGCTGACCCGGCGTGGCCTCGCCCGGGCGTACCGGACGCGAGAGGCCAATCTACCGCGACTTCGGGGACGGATCCTGTTTCCGCGGCACGTCCGCGAGAATCTCGTCGACCGGTCGCGGTTCTACGTCGGCTATGACGAGTTCACGGCGAACCGGCCCGCCAACCGGCTGATCCACCATGCGTTGCAGCGGCTGGCGGCCGTCGTGCGTCATCCCGCGAACCGACAGGGGGTTCACCAGTTGCGTATCGCCCTCTGCAACGTACCCGCGTCAACCAACATCTACGACGACTGGGCGCGGCATCGCGTGGACCGTTCGATGCGGCACTACGACACCGTGATGCCATGGGTCGGGTTGTTCCTTTTCGGCCACGGCCTCGCCACCTTCTCCGGCCCGCACATCAGCCGCTCCCTGCTGTTTCCCATGGAAGAGGTGTTCGAGGACTTCGTCACCGAAGCCGTCCGCCGACACCAACAGCGTTTCATCGTCCGGGCCCAAGGGCCGATGCGGCATTTGGCCACGGACGGGACGGACAAGCCCGCTTTCTGGCTGAAGCCCGATATCGTCCTGATGGAACACGGTCAGGTCCGGTTCATCTTGGATGCCAAGTGGAAACGCCTCGACCCACGCGCGCGAAATCATGGCGTCACTCAGGCCGACGCGTACCAACTCTTCGCTTATGGGACGACGTACGGCTTGCGACGCGTGGTTCTCGTCTACCCAAGAACGGCAGAGTTTCGCGAGCCTACCCGGTTCAGGTTCGCCGCGGATCATGATCTGGCGATGGATTGCTTCCCGTTCGACGTGTCCGACGCGGTGGGGAGTGTCACGCAGTTACGCAGGATGTTTCCGCGCCCCGACAAATAGCCAGCTCCCTCTCGATGTCCGGCGTGTATCGGCCCCCTTCAAACCTCTCCGCCGGTCGTATCACGATGATCGCACTTCGCGTCGTCGCAGTATTCGGATTCTCTCTTCCCGACAAATCGAGGTCCTGCTTGGAGTCTCCGGGTAGTGGTCATGCGGCGCCGGAAGGGTGAACGGCAGGGCACCGATGCGGCGGCGGAGCACCCACGCGACCGCTTCATGGGGCCCGTTCAACGGGCCTCACGAAGCGTGGCCCCAGGGGGCAGTCAACCCCCACCAGTACGGCTCTACGAAGTCTGCTCGCCAAACGCGTTTGAGGCTGGCTAACGGAGCGCCGCGGAGCTTCTCAGCCATCGGGTATGGACCGACGCTTCGTTCGCCGCGTAGGCAGACCTCCGCTTCCCACGCATCCGGGGGGGCGATCTTGAACTTTCCCGACCGGGGTGTTACGGGTGGGACGCCGCCAAGAGATTCCTGTTACCAGCCTCCCACGCCCCGAACCTTGATACACCGCGGTCCAGCACGGAGGGAAGGAACGCGCCGATGGCGCTTCGACACTCGCGTATGAACGAACACAACGAGGTACCCGGCCTCGACCTAAGCGGTGTGCTGGAGGCACTGCGGAAGCGGTTGGTGGATACAGGGACCCGCAACCGGTTGGTCCACGTCAATCGCAACGCGAGGCGGGCCAACGTTCTCAATATCGTCCTGGAGCGCTCGAACGACATCTACGACCTGCTGCGGGTGAACGAGCGGAAGATGCGCTTTCGGGCGAGGGGCGAAGACGAAGTGGAGCCGCAACCGGATGATGTGCTGTTCGAGCTGGACAGTGAGGTGGACAGGTCGAAGCACCGGGACGCCTTCCTTGAGACGGAACTCGGCCCCCAAGCGCTTGAAAAACGTCTTCTGAAGCTGTACCGCGACTCCAAGACCACAGAGGAGGAGCAGGGAGCCAATTTCCTGTTCTTGGCGCTGGGCTTCCTTCGCTGGTACGAGGATAGGAAGTCGGACGTGTTGCGGGAGGCGCCTCTAGTGCTTCTGCCCGTTCAGCTAACGCGCCTTCAGCGGGGATTCACCTTCAATCTTACCGCTCGTCCCGACGACGTGACGACGAACCTGCCGCTGCAGCAACGGCTGAAGGCGGATTTCGGGATCGTGCTGCCCGAGATCGACGACAGCGAACAGTGGACTCCGGGTAGCTACTTCGACCGCGTCGCGGCTGCCATCCAGCCCAAGGAACGCTGGAGCATCGACCGAGACGGCATACAGCTCGGTTTCTTCTCCTTCGCGAAGGCGCTGATGTATCGCGATCTGGTAGAGGACAACTGGCCCGGCGGCGGGCTGACTGGAAACCAATTGATCAGGGGCCTGCTTGACACCGACCGGGAAGTCGAGGATTCACCTCTTCGGTTCGGGCCTCGGGACCGCCTCGACGATCACCTGGATCCCAAGGATCTCATACATGTCGTAGAGGCCGACGCCTCACAGGCCAAAGTAATCGAGGAGGTGCGCTCTGGCCGCAACCTCGTCGTGCAGGGGCCTCCGGGGACGGGAAAGTCACAGACCATCACGAACATCATCGCGGCAGCCGCGCATGAGGGGAAGACCGTCCTCTTCATGGCCGAGAAGATGGCCGCGCTGAAGGTCGTGTACGACCGGCTCGTTAAGGCGGGGCTCCGCGAACTCTGTCTCGAACTGCATTCACGAACCGCAAACAAGAAGGCGTTCTACGAAGAGCTGAAACGAACAATCCATGCTGGGCGTGCCGTACCGGAGACGCCCTCCGATGCCGAGGCTCTCACCGACGCTCGCGACAGGCTCAACGCCATCGACACCGACCTCCACGAGATGCTTGAAGGGAAAGACTACTCACCGTTCGATGTGATCGCCGAGCTATGCCGGTTTCTCGGAAAGGGAGTGCCGCCGCCCGAGCTGCGTTCGGTTGAGCTCGCGAAGCTAGGGAACGCTCGTCGCGACACGATCGGAGAAGCGGTTCGATCGTTCGCCGAGGCTTTGGAGGTAGCTGGTGCTCCTGCGGAACACCCGTTCTTCCGCGTGCGAGCGCTCGATTTGCAGCCGACCGATGTGGAGCGCCTCAAACTGGAGCTGAGTGAAGCGCGAGACTCCGTCGCGGTGCTGCTACGAACAGCTCACGAGCTCGCACAGCGGCTAGGTGTGGAGAACACGCTCGACTTGGCCATAACGGAGCGGCTCGCACAGCTACTTGAAGGGGTCGGGAGGGCTCCCGAAGGTGTGCGGGAGAGGGCCGCGATGTTCGCGGCGTGTGATGACTTCGATCGGCTCATGGACGGACTCGGGCTGTTCAAGACTTGGAAGGACGCTAGGGACGACGTGGAAAGCGAATTCACGAACGTCGCTTGGAACACCCGGGTCGAGGAGTTGCGACCCCATATAGCAGCCGGGCTTGGCTCAGTCTGGGCGCGTTGGTTCGGTAAGTACCGCAGCGCATCGAAACAGTTCGCCGCACTTCTCAAGGGGAAGCTGCCACGTTCGCCGAAAGATCGTCTGCTGCTGGTGGACGCCTTGATCACGGTGCAGCGCGAGCGGAGGGCTTTGGCGACAGAAGAGGACTGGCTCTCGACCGGGCTTGGATCGTTTTGGCGCGGAGAGCGCACCGATGCCGCCGTGTTGATTGAGGCGGGGACCTGAATCGCGGGTATTGGGGAAGCGCTAGGACAGGTCGGGCGGCCCTTGACAGCGGAGACGATGGACGCCGCGTGTGCCCTAAGGAGGGATGCGGAGACCCTGCATGCCCGCCTTCAGGAAGAGCGTGAGTCGGTGCGCCATCGGGCGCGCGACGTGAACGCCCGTCTTCGGTTTGGCCCAGAGCACGAGGTTGGGCGGCAAGAACCGCTGGAGGAACTGCGAGACCGCGTGGCGCGCATGCACGATCAAGTGACGCGCTACGAGGAGTGGAGGCGACTTCAGGAACTGCGCCGAGTTCTGGTCAAGAACGGCTTGGAGGCTTTTGCCCAAAGGTTAGAGCGCGACGACACATCGCCTGGCCATGCGGAGCGGGAATTTCGGTATGCAGTGGCGGAGGCGCGCTGGGACCATGCGAGGTCGGAACGCCCCGAACTCGACGAAATCGCAAGGCTGGACCGGCACGGGCGCGTCACCGCCTTCCAGCACCTTGATAGGCGTCGTCTGGAAGAGGTCAGGACGCTGGTTCGGGGCCAACACTTGGCACAGCTGCCCACGGGCGCGGCGGGCGAGATGGCGTTCGTGCGTGGAGAGATCGGCAAGAAGACGCGGCACCGTCCGGTGCGCCAAGCCTTCCTCGCGGCGCCGAACATGGTACCGCGTATCAAGCCAGTCATCCTCATGAGTCCGATCTCGATTGCCCAGTTCCTCCCGCCTGAGAAGATTGCCTTCGACCTACTTCTCATCGACGAGGCCAGCCAAGTGCGTCCCGAGGATGCGCTCGGAGGCGTGGCGAGAGCGAGTCAGATCGTCGTGGTGGGCGACGACAAGCAGCTGCCCCCCACGAGCTTTTTCGACCGGCTCGTTGACAATCAGTATGAAGACGAGGACGAAGACGCCGATGCGCCGCCGGCGGCAGCGGGCGCGGCGGAGATGGAGAGCATTCTCAAGCTCGCGGAGGCACGCGGTTTAGGGCAGGCGATGCTTGAGTGGCACTATCGCTCCCGCGATCCCTCGCTGATCAAGGTGTCCAATATCGAGTTCTACGAGAGCGGGTTGGTCCTGCCCCCCTCACCACTCGAGAAGGATGATCGCTTCGGCATGAAGCTGACGCGCGTGCCGGGTGTCTATAGTTCCCGCTCGCGGGGTGGCGGACGTGCAGGGACAAACCGTGTCGAGGCAGAGTGCATTGCGGATGCCCTCGTCGAGCACGCGCGGGCAACGGACAGGGAGGGCCAGTCGGTGGGCGTGGTCGCTTTTTCGAAGGCTCAGAGCGACATGATCACGGAGGTGCTCGAAATGCGTCGCCGCACGAATCCCTCGCTGGATGCCCTGCTGCGCGAGGGGAAGAACGAGGACGTGTTCGTCAAGAACATCGAGAACGTGCAGGGCGACGAACGCGACGTGATCCTCGTGAGCGTGGGATACGGCCCGCACGAGCCCGACGGACGCCTGTCGTCAATGCGGTTCGGTCCGGTCAACAACGAGGGCGGGGAGCGGCGCCTGAACGTCCTGTTCAGCCGTTCTCGAATGCGCTGCGAGATCTTCGTGTCTTTCGACTGGCGCGAGATCGACTTGACGCGTACTCAGGCCCTTGGCCCCAAAGTGCTGCGCAAGTTTCTGGGTTTCGCGGATACGGGGCGGCTCGGCCCCGATCCAGCGGTGACCGGACTCGGCCCCGACAGTCCTCTTGAGGAGGATGTCGCGGAGGTCATTGACGGACTTGGCTACCCAGTTGACCACCAAGTCGGCAGCGTGGGATTCCGGATCGACCTCGGAGTGCGGCATCCGCAGCGACCATCGCAGTACATTCTGGCAGTGGAGTGTGACGGCGCGACGTACCACAGCGCACTCTGGGCTCGGGAGCGGGACCGCCTGCGGCAGCAAGTGCTGGAGCACCAGGGATGGCACTTCCACCGGATTTGGAGCACGGACTGGTTCTACCGGCGCGACCACGAGGTTGAGCGGCTCCGCACGGCGTTGGCTCAGGCTTCGAGGGCAGCGGGAGAGGGATTCCGGCCGCCAGCGGCGAACCGTGACCGCACCGGGTACGGAAGCAGCCGAGCAAACGGTGGCTCAGATCACAGGAGCGACGGGATCGGACCTCGCCCCGCAACGCCGCAGTCCCGCAAGGTTCCATCCGAATCGCCGCAACCCCCGACGGCACCCGCCTACAACCATGCCGAGGTCACGTACCCGAGCTCCACCGCGCCCCACGAGTTAGGACTGAGGGAAATGGCAGCGCTCGTCGAACGAATCGTCGAGCAGGAAGGGCCGATGCATAGACAGTTGGTGGCACGGCGCGTCGCCCAAGCCGAGCGGCGGCGGCGGACAGGATCAAGCCAGCGGGCTCGGACGGGCTCAAGAACCGTTCGCGCCGTGGACCGGGCATTGCGCTGGGCCGTACGGCACGGCACGATTGAGCAAACGGACGACTTCTTCATGACGCCGGGGCAGAGGGCAGACCCGCCCGTAAGAGACCGTTCACAGGCAAGGACAAGCGCGCAGGCAAGAAAGCCGTCCTACCTTCCGCCCGTCGAGATTTGCGCAGCCGCGAAATGGATCGAACGCGAGAATGGCGTGGTCCAAGGCCAGGAACAGATCAGAGCGGTCGCACGGCTCTTGGGATATGGAAGTGTGAGACAGCCGTTGAAGGCCTGGGTCCATAAGGTGTTGGAGGAGTGCCCGGAGCAGCAATGAACCCGGATGGAGTTCGCGCCTCAGCCAAGGCACTCAGCGAAGCGAGCATCGCCCGTACCGACACGGCGGTTGACGCACCGCTTGACGTTCGGGCCAGCTTCCTCTCCGGTGGATCTCAACCGCTGATCGCCGGATGGGTCAAAAACCAAGTCCCACCTCCCACCGCCCTGTGACGTGGGGACGATGCGGCTCGCATTCCTCGGGCGTGGGGGTTGCGTTCCTCCGCGCCATCCGTAGCGCGTCGTCGTGGCCAACGCGGTGGCGGCTCATGGGTTGCGGCTGGACCGAGTTCCCCATGTTCTCTCCAGTTTCTCGACAGCGGCATTGAGTGTCCACCACCCGAGATCGTCTCCCGAGCACCCCTCGATTTCCAGAACCCTGAACCAGACCTGACGCCAATCCCGGTCGTTCCCGACCCTGCAAAGGTACTCGCCCCCGACCTTGACCTGTCGCCGGGCATTGGCTTCCGAGGTGTGGATCCAGTGCGCCCGCAATCGGCCGTCCTTACCCTCGCCATCGAACGTCCCCCATGGCGTGCCGGGCTGACCGTGCTCCGGGTCGCCCTCCACGGGCTCGTCACGCTCGATCTTTTCGAAATCGCGATAGAGCTTTCGACGTTCGTCCTGGGGCAATCTGCGAATGACGGATTCCATATCGTTTGGTCGCATCCGCGAAATGAGCCATGCTATGAAGCCGATGGCCGCGATGATGCCGACAATCCAACCCATCCCTAACTGCACTCACTCATCGTTCGGATCCCCGCCGGAAGTGTGGAGAACACAGAGCGTGATGATAGCGGAACCGGCGCTACGGATGCAACGCGGTTTGACCCGGAATCCGTGGACCCTTCTGGGTCGCCTGCCAGGATCGTAGATGCTGCCTGCTTGAGGATGCGGAAGGCGGTCGCGCGTCCTTTGGTCGCGTGTTGCCTGGGCGGCCGGGAGCGAAAACTCCCGCCACCTGATGGCGACTTCCCGCAATTCGCACAGGCTGGAACCACATCCTGATCATCCCACCAAATGCTCGCCATTTGACCCGATTTTCCGGCTTTTTCAGCCCCGCAGCCCCCGACACGCCCCGACGGCAAGAAGCGCAGATCGTGCAGTCCCAGTTAGACTTGCGTGATTTCTTACCGTGATTCGCGTCCCTTTGGCGGGGCTTAGGAGGCAGTCGCTCTATCCATCTGAGCTACGGGGACCGATCACCGGGCGTTCCTGGACGGAGATTGCTCCGGTGCCGCAAAAAGATTGTCGCGGCGCGAACCTGTGGCAAGTGACAGCTGCCGACGCCGCAAGGTATCTTTAGGCTGCGCCGGCTGGGCTCGTGAGCATCGGCCGGACCCGCATGCAGAGGCCGGACTGTCTCATCTTCAGGCTGGGCTCGTCGAGAAACGTTGGAACAGGACCGCAAAGGGAGTATTTGCAGATGACCACGACCGCGCTGCTTATGGTGCTGGCTGGGATCCAGACGGGACCCGACCGGATAGACCTGGATCCGTCCAGCCTGACGCTGGACACGGGGGAGAGGGCGACCGTGGCCGCAACGGTGCGGGATGAGGCCGGGGCCGTGCTCGAGGACGCGTCCGTGCTCTGGATCGCGATGACACCGGAGGTCGCCCAGGTCGACCAGATGGGCGTGGTCACCGCGGTCTCCCCGGGAGAGGCACGGATCGCGGCCCGCTCCGGCAACGTGATGAGCTTCGCGAGCGTGGTCGTGCGGGCGCTTCCGGTGGCGGCGCTGGAGGCTTCGCTTCCAGCGGCGGCTATCGTCAATGGCACCAGCGCGCCGGTTCGGGTGGTTGCCACGGGACAGGACGGCGAGGTCGTGCCGGGTCCGTCGCTTGCGTTCTCGTCCAGCGACGAGGAGGTGGCGGGGGTGGACGGCAGCGGGCGGGTATATGGGCGCCGCGCGGGGCAGGCCGTCGTCACCGTGAGCTCGGGCGGCGTCAGCGCCAGCGTAGACGTGGAAGTGAGCGAGGGCGATCCGGGCAGCGTGGAGATCACGCCGTCCGAAGTGCGTGCCCGCACGGGTGACGTGATCCGATTCGAGGCGCGCGGCAACGCGACGCTCTTCCCGGAATGGAGCGTGAGCGGCGCCGGTGCACAGATCGAAGCGGAGGGGACCGAAGGAGTCTTCGTCGCGGAGCGTCCCGGCACCTACCGCGTCACCGCGATCTACGGCGAGGGACGCGCGGCGGTCGCATCGGCCGAGATCACCACCCGCATCGAGGAGGCGGAACTGGTCCGGGTCGGGCGCGGGGCCGCCGCCGACCATCATTCGGGCGACACCTGGGTCTTCGAGGGCGTGAACGGACGGGACTACGCCTACGTCGGGACCTACATGTATGACTGGATGAAGGCCTGGGACGTCACAGATCCCTCCAGCCCCGTCTTGACCGATTCTCTCCAGCTGGACGCCCGGCGCATCAACGACGTCAAGATCCACTCGAGCAACCGCATCGGGATCCTGACCCGGGAGGGCGCGTCCGACCGCCGCAACGGGATCGTCATCCTCGACCTCTCCGAACCCGCTCAACCCACGATCATCTCCGAGTACAAGCGGACCGTCCCCGGGGGCGTTCACAACGTGTGGATCGAGGGCGACCTGGTCTACGCCGTCCACAACGGGACCAGCGACATTCACATCATCGACATCTCGGACCCGGCCAACCCTGACGAAGTCGGACGCTGGGGCATGCCCGAGTCCGACAACAAATCGCTGCACGACGTCATCGTCCAGGACGGCTACGCCTATCTCTCATACTGGGACGACGGGGCGGTCATGCTCGACGTCGGTGCCGGGACGCATGGCGGCACTCCCACCGAACCCGCGTTCGTCTCGCGCCACAGCTACCCGATCGGCAACACACACACCGCCTGGCGCGCCGGGCGCTACCTCTTCGTCGGCGACGAGATCTTCCCGGACATATGGGATGCGGACACGCCGATCGAGGCGCGTGGCTATATCCACGTCCTGGACATGCAGGACCCGGAGAATCCGGTCGAAGTGGCGCGCTACGAGGTGCCGGAGGCGGGCGCCCACAACATCTGGGTCGAGGGCGACCTTCTCTATGTCGGCTACTACCAGGCCGGTCTGCGGGTCGTCGACATCTCGGGCGAGCTGCGCGGCGACCTCTATCGCCAGGGACGGGAGATCGCGGTGCTCAAAACCATCGATTCCGAGTCCACCGTCCCCAACTGGGGCATGACCTGGGGTGCCCAGATCCACAAGGGTCACATCTTCACCTCGGACCTGAACTCGGGTCTCTGGGTTGTGAAGCTGGTCGAGGGACAGAGGATCATCTCGTAGGCGATGTGACCAGCCGGGAGATCGACACACGAGCCACGGCCGCCGGCCAGGAGCGCCCCGTGGTCCCCGCGTTCGACTTCGATGGGGCCCGCGCCCGCATCCGCGGCCTCGCCTGGCGCACCCCCGTCGTGCCTGTGGAGACCCCCGCGGGTCCGGTCGCCCTCAAGCTGGAGTCTCTCCAGCGCACGGGATCGTTCAAGGTGCGAGGGGCGGCCAACCGCATCTTCAAACTGAGCAGGCATGACCAGAGGAGAGGAGTGGTCGCCGCCTCGTCCGGAAACCACGGCCGCGCGGTGGCCGAGGTGGCAGCGCGGCTGGGGATCGCCGCGACGGTGTGTGTTCCCGACTGGGCCGATCCGTCGAAACTGGAAGCGATCCGGGCGGCGGGCGCACGGGTGGTGCTCTCCGGGGGCAGCTACGACGAGGCGGAGGACCGTGCGGCGAAGTTGGCCGGAGCGGATGGCATGACACTCGTCCACCCCTTTGACGACCCCGACGTGATTGAAGGGCAGGGGACCATCGCGCTGGAACTCGCCGAGCAGCTTCCTGGCCTCGACGAGGTATTGGTGCCTTTGTCCGGCGGGGGACTGGTCGCAGGAATCGGCCTCGTGGCCAAAGCGCTGGGCGTGCGCGTCGTGGCGGTCTCGGCGCGACGGGCCTCGGTCATGGTCAAGAGCATCGATGCGGGCAGGCCCGTGCGCGTACCTGACGAAGAAACCGTGGCTTCCGCGCTTTCGGGTGGTATTGGACTCGACAACGGGTTCACATTCGATATAGTTAGGGATGTCGTCGCGGAACATGTGATCGTGGACGAACGCGACATCCGAGCCGCGGTGGTGCGATGCCTGCTTGGCTATCGTCTGGTCGTGGAAGGCGGGGGAGCGGTAGGGATCGCGGCGCTCTGGTCGGGGTATCAGCCCCGAGGGCGCGCTGCCGTGATCGTCTCCGGGGGGAACATCGACCCCGCGATGCTCAATGCGCTCGCCACGGATGCCGCGATCAACGCACAGACGGCCCTGAGGAAGGCGCCGCGATGACCAATCGCACAAGTTGCAGCCACGACCACGCCTACGAGATGCGGGAGACGAGCACGCGAAGGCTCACCTTCGCGCTGGTGCTCATCACCGGATACATGTTCGCCGAGGTCGTGGGAGGCATCCTGTCGGGGAGCCTGGCGCTGCTTGCGGACGCCGGCCACATGCTGACCGACGCGGCCTCCATAGGCCTCGCCCTCGCCGCCATGCGCTTCGCCACCCGCAAGCCTTCGGCCCGCCGCACCTACGGCTACCACCGCCTGGAGGTCCTCGCGGCCCTCGCCAACGCCCTCGCGCTCTGCGTGATCTCGGCGTGGATCGTCTTCGAAGCCTTGCAGCGGTTCGCCAGCCCACCCGAGGTGCAGGCGGGACTCGTTCTCGGCGTCGGCTCCGTAGGTCTGGCCGTTAACATCGTCGTCGCCTGGATGCTGCATGGCTCGGCCAAGGAGAATCTCAACGTCGAGGGCGCCTATCAGCACGTGATCGCCGACCTCCTCGGCTCGGTGGCGGTCGTGTTGTCGGGCCTCCTGGTGTGGGCGTTCGGGTGGTATCTCGCAGACCCGATCCTCAGCGTCGCCATCGGGATTCTCATCCTGGTCAGCGCCTGGCGTCTCCTCGCAAAGACCGTTCACGTGCTCCTCGAGGGCACGCCCGACCGGATCAATGTGTCGCATCTCTGCAACGCCTTCATCGAAGTCGACGGCGTTACCGGCGTGCACGACGTGCACGTCTGGACGCTCGCGTCGGGCTACGACGCGCTTACGGCCCACGTGATGGTTGATCCCGGCCACTCGTCCGGTCGCGACGAGCTGCTCGACCAGCTCCGCACGATCGCCTACCAGCACTTCGACCTGCAGCATGTCACTCTGCAGTTGGAGACGGGGATGGAGGCCTGTCTGGAGCATCATCAGGCCGAGCGGACCTGGGCGGCCGGCGCTGGGTCATTGACCTGAAATCCAGCACGCCATTAGTGTTCTGACCTCACGAAGTCGCCTCTGATCGCGGCGAAGTCGTTCCTCACAATCGCGGCGCAGCCACCAACGGTGCACGCAGGGCGCCCAGCACAAAAAGGCCAGACCCATCATGGGAAAATACAGCAGGCCGGGTACCGGTCCCGAAAAGGCCGTCAATCCCGCCGAACAGGAAGACGTCTTCGTCGCCAAAATGGTGACGTTCAGCGATTGGGCGCAAAAGCACCGGTCCTCGCTGACCGTGGGCGTGGTGGTCCTGGCGCTGGGGACGGCCGCCCTGGTCTACTACGGGAACTATCGTGGATCCCTGAACACCGCTGCGGCGGCCCAGCTGGAACAGTTGCAGCAGCGACTCGAGCAGGGCGATCAGGCGGGTGTCCAGGCGGACTTGCAGCTCTACCTCGAACGCTTCTCGGGCACGCCCTTCGGCGACGAAGCGCGCGTGGTGCTGGCCCAGCTTACCGCCGGCATGGGTGATCCCGCAGCCGCGGCCGAGGTTTTGGAGCCCGTTGCCGGCGATGTGGAAGACCCGCTCGGCGCCCAGGCCGCGGGTCTCCTGGCCGCGATCTCCGAGGATGCAGGGAACCTCCAGGTGGCGGAAGGCCTGTACGAGCGACTGGCAGATCGCGCCGGACTCGGCTTCCAGGTCCAGGACGCACTCGCCGACGCTGCACGGGTCAAGCGCGATCAGGGAGACATCGCCGGTGCGCTCGCGCTGTACGACCGGCTGCTGGAGGAGATGGACGAAGCCGATCCCGGCCGGGGCGTCGTGGAGATGCGCCGGGCCGAGGTGGTGGCGCTGCTGCGCTGAAATCGGCCGCGGGACTCATGGTTCCGCAAGCCGCGCGAAGTCATGATCCCGCATGAATGGGTCATTCGCTCCCCAATTTCGAGAAATTAAGTTCGTATAATGTATATTATGTAAAGTTATGATTGTCGTGAACCCAAGACTGCCTACGGGAGTGCTCACAGGATCCCCACCCGGTCTGCCCTGCCCAATGGCCGATTAGCGGAACAGTTCCTCGATCCGCCCCGCGAGTTCGGCGCTCATCGGCGCGCTCGACAGATTCGCGACGATCGCCACGATGAGCCCGTTGTCCCGGTTCATCGTCAACATCGTGCGGCCACCCACGGATCCACCGCCGTGCGAGACGATTCGCTCGCCGCGTGCGTTGGTGCTGGAGCGCCAGCCCACACCGTATCCGGTTTCGCTGCCGTCGCGGGTCTTCTGGGATGTGAACAGCATCTCCAGCGTCTCGGCCCGCAGGTACCCGGGCTCCAGGTGCCCATTTGCGAAGATGAGAAGATCCTCCGGGGTCGATATGAAGCCCCCGCCGGCCCATTTGTAGCTGTTGTCGACGTATGGAGCGTTCACAACCTGCCCTTCGGCGTCCCTCACGTAGAAACGCGTCCGGTGCACGATGATCGGCCGGTTCCTGTCGGCCAGCGTTTCGTTCATCGCCAGCGCGCCGAAGACCTCGCGGTCCATGAAATCGAGGAATTCTTCCCCGCTGGCGCCCTCGATCACCGCACTGATCAGGTTCCAGGCGTAGGATGAATACGAGAATTCCGTCCCCGGCTCGTTGATCAGCGGATCGTCCTCGAAGATCACCAGCCCCGACCGCACGTCGGGATAGTTGACCGCAGAGAAGTTCTCCATTGCGTCGTAGTGCCGGATTCCGCCCAAGTGCCCGGCGAGCTGCCGAGTCGTGACCTGAAACCGCTTCGTGGGAAACGACGGCACGTAGTCCTGCACGGGAGTATCCAGATCCAGGGCGCCCCTCTCCACCAGCACTCCGAGCGCTGCTGCCGTGATCGGCTTCGACACGCTGCCTATGCGGAACTTCGTCTCCGGCGTGACATTTACGTCATGCGTCAAGTCGGAATAGCCAAATCCTTCCGACCACAGCACTTCCGTCGCACGTCCCACGGCCACCGACAATCCAGGAATGGCCTCGGCCGCCATCAACGAATCGATGAGCATCCGCGCCGACTCCGCCGCGGCGGCAGACCTGTCCCGGGCGGTGCCGACCGCCGCTGCATCTGCGGGCTGTTCGGCCGCCGGCCCCCCTTCTCCACACGCGGCCGAACCCAAGACCGCCAGCAGCGCGAACACGCCCGCGAACCTGCCCGGACCATCGAACGAATACCGGAACAACGACCATTCCTTCATTTTCAACTCACCTCGGAAGAAAGCTGCGAAGTACGAAACCGACGTTCGCCGGGCGTTCGGCCAGGCGGCGCACATACCAGGGGAACCAGTGCTCGCCATAGCTGATGAGCACCCGGACACCCTTGCCCGCCCCTGCCAGACGTCTCTGTTCCTGTTCAGCGATGCCGTAGAGCATCTGGTACTCGTAGGCGTCGCCTCCCACGCCGTTGGCCGCCGCCCAGGACTCGATGCGCTGGATCAGCCGGGCATCGTGGGTCGCGAGGCCGGCCCGAACCCCCGCCTCGCGCGCGTCGGGAGCCAGCATGCGGACCGTCAGGTCGAAGAACGCCTGATCCACATCCGCCTTGACCGGCATCGCCATGTCGGCGGGTTCGGCGTAGGCGCCCTTCACCATCCGCACGGCCGGCCCGAGCGGAATCAACGACTCGAGATCGTCCCGCGTGCGGTACAGGTACGACTGCAGGCAGATCCCGAACTTCGGGTGATCGGCAAGGATCGACCGGTATAGCTCCAGCGTCGGGTCCACGTAACGGCTGTACTCCATGTCCAGCCAGACCCAATTCCCGTGCGCTTCGGCCGCCCTGGTGATGCGCCGCAGGTTGTCCTCCGCCACCTCGATGCCCAGATCGAGTCCCAGATGCGTCGGCTTGAGCGACAGCTCCACATCCAGCCCCGCGGCGGCAATCGCCTCTGCCGCCTCGATGTAGTGGTCCGCGACCGCACGCGCCTCGGCTTCGTCGGCCACGTTCTCGCCAAGAAAGGTGACGAGCCCCGGGATCCGGTGTTGCTCGGTCATCGACCGGGCGGCTCCCAGCGCGTCTTCCAGCGTCTCGCCGGGCATGAACCGCCGCACCGCCCGCCGCACGAAACCGTACCTGGGCAGCGTGTTCTTGCACCAGTTGTTCTCCGACACCCACAGGAGCGCTGAACGTATCATGGCCGGGAAATTGGTCTCCGTTTGCTCGTTGCGCCAGTCATGCCGGCATCTCCCGCAACCCCTTCAGAGCCGCCGCAATCCGCTCCGCGGTCTCGTCGAGTGCCGCTTCGCGTTTGGCCCGCGTATCGTGGACGCCAAAGTGGAGCGGTTCGCCGTAGCGGATGGACACGGTCGAACGCCAGCGCCGGCGGCTCCAGCGCGGCCAAGCCCGGTAGGTCCCGGATACCCCGCAAGGCACCACCGGCACGCCCGCCCTCAGAATCAACCGGATGGAACCCCGCCGAAACGGCTGCAAAGCGCCTTCCCAGCTCCGCTCGCCCTCGAGGTAGATCCCCACCCCGTCGCCTCGCTCAAGCGCCCGCAACGCCGTCCGGACCGACTGCGGGTCGACCCGGTACCGCCGAGCCGGAATCGCCGCCACGCGCGGCAGAAACCACCGGAACACCGCGCTGGACGAGAACTGCGTGCTCTTGGTGAAGAAGTGGACCGTGCGCCGGCAGTTCCCCTGCACCAGCACTGGATCGAGGATGCTCTCGTGGTTGGCCACGAGGAAGAATGGGCCGGTTCGGGGGATGTGCGACGTTCCCGACACGGCTGGACGGGTGAGCGCCAGGCCGAGCCACTTCGCGACGACCCGAAAGAAAGGGTACCAGGCCGTCACCATCGAGTGACGATCCGGGGCTGGAACTCGATCACCCTGCCCCGTCCGGCCCGCTCCCACGCATCGACGATCAGGCGCCGGACGAGGGTCTCCCAGCGGCGGGGCGAATCGCCGATGAAGCGAAGCTGGACAAGCCGGTCACCGGGCAGCGATAGCTGCAGCGACGAGGAGGACGCCTGCACGGCGCCGATGTCCAGGTGCCGCCAGCGCCCCGATTCGGACCGTCCGTCGTCCACGGAGACCGCGTCGCGGTCCACGGCGATCGAGCCTTCCACCGCCGGGCCCATCGATTCCGAGTACCCTCGCAGGACGCCGCGATATCGTACCGCCCGCTCGGCGATCCGCCACGAGACCATCGCCCGGGCCGAGTACCCCACGGTTCCGTCCGGCGCGGTCGCACGGGTCATGGGCCCACCGAGATCATCGATTCTTCGGCACAGTTCCCGGGGGCTCACGTCGCGCCGCGGGTCATCCCCGGGACCAGTCATGGACAGCCGTCCCCGCCGGCGCTCGATGCGGACCCCGCAAGACCCGCATCGCGCTTTGTCCCCCACCCCCTCCATCGGGTCGTGACCGCAATGCGGACAGCGATAGCAGAGGTCGACGAGCGCCACCGGAGTCCCGGACGCCTACAACTTCCCGAGCAGATCGAGGAGGCGGAGCTTCCACACCCGCCACACGGCTTCGCGGATGATCTTTCCGGACATCTTCGATTCGCCGCTGTCCCGCTCGGTGAAGACGATGGGGATCTCCCGCAGCGAGAACCCGGCCCGCCAGGCGCGCAGCTTGAGTTCGATCTGGAAGCTGTATCCGTTCGACTGGATCCGCTCGAGCCCGACGGACTCGATCACCTCGCGCCGGAAGGCGTTGAAGCCGCCCGTGGCGTCGTTCACGGGCACACGGGTGATCGCGCGCGCATACCACGATCCGAAGAGGCTGATCATCAGGCGGCGCAGCGGCCAGTTCACCACTGTGATGCGTCCGCCGACGTAGCGGGATCCAACGGCGACGTCCACCTCGTCGAGGGCCTGCACAAGCGCCGGCAGCCTCCCATGGGGATGCGACAGGTCCGCGTCCATTTCGATCATGATGTCGTAGCCCCGCTCCAGCCCCCACCCGAATCCGGCCACGTAGGCGGCGCCCAGGCCCATCTTGCCCGCCCGGTGCAGCACCTGGACCCGCTCATGCGCGCCGGCGAGCTCGTCGGCAACGTCGCCCGTCCCGTCGGGCGAGTTGTCATCGACCACCAGAACGTGGAAGGCGTCCCCCTGCTCCAGAATCAGCGGCACGATGCGGGGCAGGTTGTCTCGCTCGTTGTAGGTGGGGACGATCACCAGCACACGCTTCGCGCTACTCATGCGGTACCCTCGGTTGCGGGCTCGGCTGTGTCCGTCTCGGAACCAGGGGCCACGGGCAGGACGGGTCGGCGCAGCACGAAGGCGCCGGTCCCCGCCCCCAGCAGTTCGGCCGCCGTGATCCACACCCTCTGGAGACCGGAGAGGATGACACTCGCTTCCAGTCCGAGGATCGGGGTGAGCAGCCCGACCAGCGACGATTCGCGCACACCCAGGCCAGCCGGCGTGAAGAACGCGAGATAGCCCGCGAAGTAGGCGGCCGCGAACGCCGTGATCCCGATGCCGAAGCCGATGTTCATTCCCAGACCCCGGCCCAGACAGGTGAAGGCGGCGCCGAGAACCAGCCAGTTGATCATGTAGCCCGGGAGGAGGCGCAGCAGGCTGCGGCCGCTCGGATGCGGCAGGTCATCTCCATGGCCACCTCGCCGGAGCACCCATCGCACCAGGGCCCCTGCCCCTCCGAAGTAGAGGAAACCCGCCAGCGCGGCCACCATGCCGACCCCGATCGCGATCTGCCACGCCTCGGAGAGCCCGGCCGACCACACGGCGACCCATCCACCCACCGCGGCGGCTCCGAGCAGGTTGACCATCTGGGCCGTCACGGCCGCCGCCGTCGCGCGCACCCCCGAAATTCCCCTGCGGCGGGCCAGCACGGCCACCCCGGCCAGCGCAAGGATCTTGCCCGGCACGTACCTGCCCAGGTTCGCGATCAGCAGCACCGCGGCCCCCTCGGTCACGCCCACCCTGCGTTCGCCGAATTCGACCAGATTCCGGGACCACAGTACTGCGGTGATCCCGAAGGTCACGAACAGCAGCGCCACGGAGAGCACCAGGTACGGCACGTTCAGCCGCACCATCCCCCAGTCCACCGCGCCGACCTCCGACAGCCTCACCCCCGCCCCGCGCAGGATCAGCCACGTGACCCCGACCGTGAGGACCAGCTTGACGGGCGCCACCCACCAGCGCCTGCGGCTGGCCGGATCCCGCTGCCCACCCCCCGTCGGACCGCTCATCCGGCCCTTCGCCCGGGCTGCAGCCAAGCGGGCAAGCCGCGCACGTACGACGACCCGAACAACAGGACCGTGATCACCAACGCCACGATGCTGAGCCGCAGCGCGCTGCGCACCGTCGGCGCCGTGTAGCGCAGCGTCACCGTGTGGTCCCCAGCCGCCGGAATCTCCACGGCCTGCAGGGTCAGGTTGGCACGGCGCACTTCGGCCGGCACACCGTCCACCTCGGCCACCCAGCCCGGGAACCAGTTCTCGGACACGACCAGGAGCGCGGGGCCGGTGGTGGTCACCCGCAGGCGGCGCTCGTCGGGCTCATCGAGTTCCCAGGTGACCTGTCCGATCCCCCCTGCCCCCCCATCACCCGGCAACACCAACCCGGTGGGCTCCGCCAGGATCGCCTCGCGCGCCGGATCGAATTCCGGCGACAGGATCGTCGCCAGCGCGGCTTCGTCGTCCTCGAAGACTGTGGCAGCGCCGACCACCCAGGCCTTGTCGAGACCAGGGTAAGCGTACACCGTCACCAGTCCCCTCGGGGTTCGTGCAGAGCTCAGTGCCTGGGCACCCGCGTAGGGCGGTCCTCCCACAGCCTCCTCGGGCCAGGCCAGGTACTTCACGTTCATCATCCGCAGGACGTTGGGATGCCGGGTATTGGCGCCCCGGCTGACGCTGGCCTCGAGACCCAGGAGCATCCGGTAGCGCGCCAGATCATTGGGGTGGTGCCCGGAAAGGATGTCGAGGCCGTGCATTGCAAGCTCGACGTTCTGTTCGTCACGCATGTCCGCGACCCGAAACGGCGGGCTCTCGTCGCGGCGCGCCTGCAGGAAACGGATGTTCGCGTCCGGGGCCGCCCACGCGTGAAAGTCCCACGTGCGGATGAAGGCCCGATCGATCCGGCCCAGATCGAGGGCAACCACCGCCGCCAGGCCTGCCAGTGCGGCCGTGAGGGGGACCCTGCCCTGCTGCAACGCCCAGATCCCCGCGACCGCCAAGCCCGCAATCACCAGCGCAATCCCGAACCCCCGAGTGATAAACGGGGTAGCCGTGGCCAATGCCGCGAGCTGGCGCTCCCCAGCGTCGGCGTAGAGCATCGTCGTCCATACGCTGCCCAAAACGCCCGAGGCCTGTAGCAGCGCCCCGATGAACAACAGGCCCAGGAAGCCGAGCACCGCACGTCCCCTACGCGTTCCCAGGAACGGCCGCCCCCTGGGTTCTTCGCGAACGAGATCGTCGATTCCCATCGCGAAAAGGGTGGTCACGCCGAAGCTCACCAGGAACGCGCAGATCGCGGGGACTCGGAAGAGGCCCATCCCGGGCACCAACTCGTAGAAGATCCGCCAAACGGGTGTATGGGTGCCCAGGGCGTAGAGAAGCCAGACGCCGCTCATCCCGGCCATGAACCACCGCATTCCCCTGCTCCGCCGACCCAGTAGCCCGAAGAGCGCGATTACCACGACCGAGACGCCCAGGTATTCGTGATTCAGCTTGATCGCGTTTCGTCCCCAGTAGGTGTTCTGCGCCCATTCGGCCTCGGCGTAGCTGTTGCCCACGAATTCCGGGACCACGAGCGACACCACCTCTTCCGGGTGAAACGACCACGAACTGGAGTAGGCGATACGCTCCTCCGGGGTCGCGTCCACGGTGGTCGCGGTGCGGCGGGACGACTCGCCGACGTATGTGGCCGCGGGAAGGACCTGGAAAGCCGCGATTCCGCCTCCCAGCAGCGACGCGCCCAGAAAGATCCCAAAGGGAAGCAGCGCTCGCCGCACTCTGGCCGGTTGGTTTCCGGGGCCAGCAGAGCGCCACAACTGCACCGTGCGGAAGACCGCGTAGGCCCCGGCCGTGCCAAAGAGGAAGTACGCCGTCTGGAACTGGGTGACCAGGCATACCAGCCCGACCGCGCCGGCCATGGCCGCGGCCGTGCGGCCGGACGGCGCGCGCAGCAAGGCTTCCGTAGCCCAGAAGACCAGCGGGGTCAGCGCGGCCACCATCAGCTTCCCATCGTTGCCCGGGAGCACCAGCGTGACCATCACCGGGGCCATCAGCCAACCGAGTCCACCGATAGTGGCGGCGGCGCGGCTCAGTCCGAGACTCCGGGCCCAACCGTACATGAAAAAGCCGCCGGCGAGTACGTGAAGGACCAGCTTCCAACCCAGTGCGCGATACGCGTCGCTGACGTAGAACAGCAAGCTGGTCGGGTAAACCCCATCCCCCGCCGAAATGGACTCGATGGTCGGCACACCGCCCAACAGCCTTGGCGCCCATAGTGGCAGATCACCCATCGACAGCCGTTCGGCGAAGAAAGCCCGGCCCATATAGCCAAGCGAAAGCGTGTCCTCGCCGTACAGCATCTGATCCGAAAAGATGAACTCCCCGAAGAGGATCACGATGGCCAGCAGGAAGATGCAGCCCGGAAGCCACCAGGGGATCGCGACGGGGTTCCGCTCGCTCCGGGCCATGGCTCAAACTCCGTCTTCGCGAAGGGGGAAAAGGGATTGGGCGCCGGCTACGTGTAGCCGGTGACGCACTCGGTCATCACACTATAGTGGCCCGACAAGTGGTTCAAGGTTGGCTATACGCCGTACGCTCAATCCGGCATGTAAAATACACCTTACATCATGTAATGTGAATATTACATCTGATGTAGTGGTGATGGTGATCGCCAGTGGCCGCCGTCCCGACGGTCGGGTGATCACTCCCAACCGTGAACGATGTCACAAAAGCATCTATCTTACGAGGTCGTCATTCACGACCCTGCCGTGTCGCCCGCCTCTCGGCAGCGTCCCCGAAGCCCGACCCAACCAAGCGAAGACACAGTCACAACCTATGAGTGCTGATCAGGAGCCCAAGCTCACTCTGTCCCTGTGCCCGCTCGTCCAAGCGGACAGGGATGGTTGATATGAGCAGATCCCAGGATCCGCCCGAGACCGGCGTCCCCACATCTTCTGCCGAGTGGGGAGATTTCCTCCGCCAAGCCGCCAGGGAAGCTGTCAGCGCTTCGTCCTACGCAAGGGCGAATGAGGTGTTTCGGCGCGGCGAGGAAGCCCCTCACTGTGTGGAAGGGTTTCGCAGCATCAGCGTCGGGATACTCAGGAACGCGACCGTAGAGCCGTGGTTGCCGGAATTGTACGTGGCCCTTCTCAACCGCGGGATCAAAGCCGATTTCAGCGTGGGCGACTACGAGGTTTATGAGCGATATTCAGCCACGCCACTCGAACTGGGTGATCCGGCACCCGACACCCTTCTGCTCTACTTCGAATCCGCGGCGCTTCTGGGTGACGCCCGCCACGATCCACCACAGGACGCTGAGGAGTCGATCCTGGCCCGGGTGGATGCAGTCGTGAACGGGCTGCTGCAACGCACCACCGCCGCAATTGTCCTGTCCAACCTGGCGCCCGACCCGATTCGGTTTCACCAGCTTCACACGGACCAGGATCCGTCTAGTTGGCCGCAGATGCGGCGGCGGCTGAACGCCTCGTTTGTCGACAGGTTTCACGCCGAACCCCGGGTAGCTATCCTGGACCTCGACCGGGTCATCGCCGACTACGGTGCCGCGCGGGCCTTCGATCCGCGCATGTACCTGATGGCCCGCAACCCCTTCGCGGTCGACTTTCTGCCGCATCTGGGCCAGGCGTTTGCGGACCTCGTGGCCGCCGAAGTGGTTCCTCCCAGGAAGTGTGTGGTCGTGGACTGCGACAACACCTTGTGGGGAGGAGTACTGGGCGAAGCGGGTCCGCTCGGGGTTGCTATAGGAACGGACTATCCCGGCGAAGGCTACCGCGAGTTCCAGCAGTTTCTGGCGGGATTGCACCGCCGTGGCTTCCTCCTGGCCATCAACAGCAAGAACAACGAGGACGAGGTGCTGTCGTTCCTCGCGGATTCACCGGACATGGTTCTTCGCGTCGGCGACTTCACGGCGCACCGCATCAACTGGAACGACAAAGGGAGGAATCTGGCCGAACTCGCCGCGGAGATGAACATCGGTCTCGATTCCATGGTCTTCGTGGACGACAGTCCGGTCGAGTGCGCCAGGATCCGTTCGGCGTTTCCCGAAGTTCTGGTCGAACAATTCCCCGAGAACCCGGCCGAGATACCCGGGTTCATAGCCAATATGAAGGGCACCCAACGCTTGCGTGTCGGCCCCGACGACCTGAAGAGGGCGCAGTCGTTGCGTACGAACGCCGAGCGGCAGCGCCTCAGACGCGACGCACCAGATCTGGAAACGTTTGTCCGCAGCCTCGAGATCAGGCTGGCCATCGAGCGACAGAACCGGGCAGCGATCCCGAGGGCCAGTCAGCTCACTCAGCGCACCAATCAATTCAACCTGACCACGAGACGCTATACACCGGGCGACATCGAGCGACTCATGAACGACGGGATCGTCTACACGATGCGAATGGAAGACCGCTTTTCGGACTACGGCGTCGTGGGCGTTGCGATTGTGACCCCGGGCCCAGCAGATCGGTGGGACATCGACACGTTTCTGTTGAGTTGTCGAGCATTCGGACGTAAGATCGAAAACGAACTGCTCCACACCCTGCTCGACGATGCGGCGGCGGCCGGCACGAAGGTCGTCAGAGGCCGTCACATTCCCACCGACAGGAACGAAATGACCCGAGAATTCTTCGTCCAGAACGGCTTTCGCCGAGTCGACCGCAACGACGGCGTCCACGAGTTCGAGGTCGCCCTCGCGGGCCGGTCGGACCGCGGGCGTGAACCACTCTATCGGCGGGTGGCGAGAAAAGGGTTCGGCGAGTGACCAGCGAGCCCGCTCACGCCCTGGAGCGGATCTTCCGCAGTGTTCTTCGGGTGGACCCGGCAACTCCAATCGACTCCATATCCGTCGCGACGCACGGTGGTTGGGATTCGAGCGCTCACATCAACCTGATCCTGGCCGTCGAACAGGAGTTTCGCATCATGCTGACGCCCGAGGAGGCGACGCGCGCCCAGTCGTTCGGCGCGATGCTGGAACTTGTGAACCGGAAGCGGTAGGCATCCGTGGCCGGTCCCGCTTCATCCCGAGGGGTGTTGGCGCTGCGTTTCGACATCGACTCGATCCGTTGCCTCGAAGAAGGGGTCCCCCGTCTGATGGAGCTGGGGGATCGGCGCGGCTGCCGTTTCACTTTCTTCATCAACATGGGCCGCAGCTTCAGCTGGCGGTACAACGTCACGCGGGCCCTGCGCCAACGATTGGTTCGCACCGCACAGCAGCCGGAGGCGCGCGCCGACGCCGCCAAGATGTCGGTGGCAAGCAAGCTCGGATGGGGCGGCGTCCTTCGCACAGTCGCCATGAATCCTCGTCTGGGACGGAGATACCGGTACATACTCGACCGGCTTCACGAGGACGGCCACGAACTCGGTCTGCACGGGGGTTCCAATCATGCAGCGTGGCAATACGGTCTCGAGCAGTTGGGCAAGACGGGCCTCGAGCGGCTCTTTCGCGTCGAGTTCGACGCCTTCAAGTCCCGGTATGGGCGGCCGGCCGGCTTTGCGAGCCCGGGATTCCAATACAACGACTCGGTCCTGGCGTTGCTCGACCAGGAGGGCTTTTCCTACGGGTCGGACATGGCTGGCGAGCTACCCTTTCGCCCCCGGCGTTCCGATGGTGACTTGTGCCGGCATTTCCAGGTCCCCGTGAATGTCGTGGGACGCGCGACCGTCCCGGTCATCGAGGAAGGTCTCGCGCGCTCCCACTCCGTTGAGCGCATTGCGGGAAAAGCGGTCGAGATGATCCGCGCGCGGCGTTTCGCGCTGATGTACGGACACCCCTTCGTGGAGGGCGTGCACTGGAGACTGTTGGACGCGGTACTGGAAGAAGTCACGCCCGACTACGACGTTGTCACGGTCTCGGAATACCTGGCGCGATGGAAAGAGAGCAGTGACGCATGAGCAAGATCATACGCTACCTGGCCTCGATGCTGCCCGTCCCACTCGAGTTTCGTGCCCAACTGTACCGGCTCTCCGGGATGAAGGTCGGACCGAAGAGCGTGATCGACCGCAATCTCCAGGTGACGCGGCCCGACCTGGTAGTGATTGGTTCTCGGGTGACTATCGCCAACGCTGTCTCGATACTAGGCGAGATCACCGCCGTCAACTCGGCGTTGGAGGACGAATTCGGGATCACCAAAGCCGCCCATGTGGTGATCGAGGACGATGTGTACATCGGTGTCAAGGCGACGATCCTGCCAGGGATCCGCGTCGGCCGAATGGCCACGGTCGGGGCCAACACGCTGGTGACTGCGGACGTACCCCCCTACGGTGTCGTGGTCGGAGTCCCGGGACGGGTGATGATGATCCGTCCGTATGCGCGGCCCGATGTCGGGACCGGAGCTACGGAAACCCCACCGCCAGCCGGGTCCCCTGAATCGCCCGAACGCTGATCCGTCGCGAGCATTCGTCGACGGCACGGCTCACGTCTTCCAGCATTCCGTAGTCGTGCCAGACGATGGTGCCTCCGGGCCGGATGACACGCAATGCGTTGCGGGTGTCGGCTACAGCATACTTGTATGTGTGACACCCGTCGATCAGTATGAAGTCGAGCGGAGCCAAGTGATCCCAATCGAACTGCGCGGAGTCTCCCCACAGCTGTGTAATCCTCTCCGCATAAGGGGTATCGGTGAACTGTCTTCCGGTATGGTTGCCGGTCGCGGCGTTCGATTGCATGTCCGGAACGTCAAGTTTGTAGCGCCGGCTCCAGTCGGGAGGAAGATCCAGCGTGAACACACGGGCGTTGGCGGGCGCGTTGGCAGCCAGGTTGACCGTGGTGTTCCCCTCGAAAGTCCCGATCTCCAGTATTCTCCTCGGCTGGAGTGCACGGACCATCGCCCCGATGGCCAGAACCTCGGCCGGGGTCATCGACAATAGCGGCTCTCTGTCATAGGATCGCACCACTTGTACGGCGGTGGCCTCAATCTCCGGGAAGACCGCATTCATGGGCTCTCTCTTGAGGTCCCCGAAAGACCAGCGGATCGCACGGCGAAATTCGTTGTCGGGAGCCTTGGCTGCGAAGGGACCATAGCGCGGCCAGAGCACTCTCCACGCAGTAACCGGATTGCGGGCGCTCTTGACGATCGCGCTCCTCACGCGTCTGGCCATCCGGGTAACACGAACTCGGCCCCACATCACCGCCCCCCCGGCTTCACAGCCAACACCGCGATCCTGCGCCTTAGCAGGGGAACCCACCTCTGCCCGAACCGTTCAAGGACCCGGAGCCCGGGAAGATGTGACTCTGCGAAAAACGCCCTCTCGATCCCGAACCCTGCACTGCTCAAGATGTCCCTCATCCTCGACATCGACTTGTAGTCGACGTGGGTGATGTCCCGCTTCAGGAGGATGTTGTTGTTCTTCAGCACTTCGAGGATGTGGCTGCGGCACGGGGTCCAGACCGCGAAGCGTCCGCCGGGCTTCAGCACTCGGAACGCCTCCGCGGCCACCTTGTGGGAATCTTCGGGATAGATGTGCTCGAAGAGATCGGCCGCCACAACGGCGTCGAATGAAGCCGCACGTAGTCCGCTGCCCCTCGCGTCGCCAACGCGGAACAGTATGTTGTGGAAGCCGGCGGTCCGCTGCCGTCGATCGCAGCTTGCCACCGCCCGCTCGGAAAAATCGAGTCCGACCACTTCGCGCACGATCGGGCCCAGCGCGAAGCTGATCGTGCCCCAGCCGCACCCGAGGTCGAGCACCCGGTCCGAGCGTCGCGGAGCCAGAAGGTCGAGCACCTTTCTGACACGGTATCGTTGAAAGCGGCTGTCGAAGTCGTGCAGGTGGACGCCAGCCTCAAAGTCGAAATAGGTCGACTCGTCGTAGTAGGCCCGTCCGATCCGCTCGTTCATCAGACTCTCTCCACCCCGCCGCCTCCGACCCTGACAGGACCACACTGTAATGTCGGCTTTACATAATGTAATGTAGACATTACTTGTTTCCCAACAATCCCTGGTACACCTCCAGGTGCCGGTCCACCAGCCGTTCATTGCTCCACTTCCCCACCACCATGGTCCGGCCCGTAGCCCCGCGGGCGGCCAGGTCCTCATCCGCGAGCAGCTCCAGCACCTTCGTGGCCAGGGCGACGGGCTCGCCCGCCGGGAACAGTCCGCCGACGGAATCGCTCACGATTTGAGGCAGCCCTCCCACCGCCGACGCCGCCACAGGCAACCCGCAGGCCATGCACTCCAGCGCCGCGACCGACGTGGCTTCCACGAGCGACGGGAACACCGCCAGATCCCCGGAGCAGAGGAGCCCGGGCATCTCCGTGTGGGGCCGCGCGCCGAGGAATTCGATCCTGTCGGACACCCCCAGCTCCCCGGCCAGCGCCTCCAACCTGCCCCGTTCGGGCCCGTCCCCGATCACGACCGCGTCCACATCCGCACCGGCGACAATCATCGGCAGCGCCCGCACGAAGTACTCGACGCCGTTCTTCGGGAAGAGCCGCCGCGGCACGACGAGTCGGCGCCTGGAATCCGGACGCGCCAACGTGCCCTCGACCGGACGGAAGACCCCGGTATCGACCCCGTTGACCAGCACCTCGACCGAAATGGACGGGCCGAGGCTTTCTCCCACATCGGCGATCTCCTTGCTGGCGGCGAAGTTGTAGTCGCTCAGCTCGACCAGCTTGCCGAGGGCTGGCGCCACCATGCGGTTGGCGGCCAGTCGCAGGAAATGGGAAGTGTGCAGCGTACACGCCAGCGGCGTGCTCGACCCGGTCAGCGCCACGGCGCACGGGAGGAGCGACGGAAACGCCTGGGCGTGCACCACGTCCGCCCCAGCGACGAGCGCCCGGGTCCGGCGCGTCGAGCCGAGCGCGTGCGCGAACCAGCCCCAGGCCTTGCGCGCGGGCAGCGGCGTGCGGTGGACCTGTATGCCGTCCACGACTTCGTGCCTGGCGAGACCCGGCTGCGAGAGCGAGGTCACAACGGCGACCTCGTGCCCGCGGGCGACCAGGCCACGGCACAGGTAGTGGACATGGCTTTCCAGCCCCCCGACTTCGGGCGGAAAGTATACACAGTGGATGACGATCTTCATGGCGCTGTCCAGTCATCGAGCGAGCGGGGAGCTCCGGTGAGTTCGGCAAGGAGGATGTCGGCGATGCGCTCCCCGGCGCGGCCGTCACCGTAGGGGTTTCCGGCCGGGCATGCGGCGCGCTTCCCCGCGAGGTGATCCGATGCCTCCGCGAGGATCCGGTCCGCGTCGGTGCCGACCAGCGTGGCGGCGCCCGCCCGCACCCCTTCCGGCCGCTCCGTCACCTCCCTGAGGACGAGGGTATGGACGCCGAACGCGGGCGCCTCCTCCTGTATCCCCCCCGAATCGGTGAGGACCAGACTGGCGCGCCCTAGCGCCGCGACCAGATCGCCGTAGTCCAGCGGATCGGTCAGGTGGACCCTCGGGCACGCGCCCAGGATGCGATGGGCAGGCCCGCGCACATGCGGATTCGGGTGTACCGGGTACAGGATGTCGATGTCTTCGAACCGCTCCGCCAGGGCGGCCACCGCCCCGAAGACGCGCTCGAGGGGTTCGCCGAAGGACTCGCGCCGGTGCGCCGTCAGCACAACCAGTCGGCGCCCCGACCCAACCAGTCTCGCGGTCTGCCGGTCCTGGACGGCGGACGGCCGGCTGCGCATCCGGTGCAGCGCATCCACCACCGTGTTGCCGGTTACGTGGATCCGCTCGGCTCCGACCCCTTCCGCCGCCAGGTTTGCCGCCGCTTCGGCGGTGGGCGCGAAGCAGAAGTCGGAGACGGTGTCGGTCATCCTGCGCAGCATCTCTTCGGGGAAGGGCGACCACTTCTCGTGGCTTCGCAGGCCGGCCTCGACGTGCGCCAGCCTGCCCTGCTGGAAGAAGGTGACCACGCCGGCGAAGAATACCGTCGCAGTATCGCCCTGCACGATCGTCACGTCCGGGCGGAAGTCCTCGGCGACCTCGCGCAGGCCGTCCATGCAGGCGTGGCCGACGTCGTAGAGGGTCTGCCCGGGCTTCATCAGGTTGAGGTCGTAGTCGGCCTCGAGGTCGAATACGCCCAGCACCTGATCGACCATGTCCGTGTGCTGGCCGGTGAGCGCCAGCCGGTGGGCGCACCCGCCGCGGGCCTGCAGGGCGCGGACGATCGGCGCCATCTTGATCGCCTCGGGGCGCGTCCCGATGACCGACAGGATCCGGGGCGGCGCCGCCGAGGGAGCCATCGGGCTCACTTCGCGGGAGGGCAAGTCAGCTCCCCCCTTCCCCCCGCCCCGAGCCCGCGCGTTCCCGCCGCGAGGCATCGAGCTCGTCATGGACGGACGCGATCATCTCCCCCAGAAAACCCGCCGCGAAACACAACACGCCCACCGTCACCAGCAGCACCACCAGGTACAGGAGCGGCCTGAAGCCCAGGCCCATGACGTAGCGGAGGTAGAGCGCCACCAGCCCCGTCAGCACGCCCGTCGCCATCAGGAACACGCCGGGCAGACCGAACGCGACCATCGGCTTGCGCGAGAAGCGGAGATGGAACCACACCGCCACCAGATCCAGCACGCCGCCGATGATCCGGCTCTTGCCCGAATACTTGGCCTCGCCCGCCCGCCGGGGGTGGAGTTCGATGTCGATTTCGGTGGCGCTGAATCCCTTGCGGTGGGCGAGCACGACGAAGAAGCGGTGCCAGTCGTGGCGCAGCCGCACGGCCTTCAGCACGTCGGCGTGGAACGCCTTCATGGAGTTGAGGTCGCTGACCGGCACGTCGAAGATGCGGCGGCTGAGGGCGTTGTAGATCGACGAGACGGCGCGCTTGTCGTACCTGCCGACCTTGCGCCCGGTAACGATGTCCCACCCCTCCTCGAGCTTGTCCAGGAAGCGGGGGATCTCGGCGGGAAGGTGCTGCAGATCCGCGTCGAAGAGGACGATGTACCTGCGGTCGGTCGCGTCGGCCCCGGTCAGGAGCGCCTCGGTCTTGCCGAGGTTGACCCGGTGGCGCACCACGGTGAGGCGGTCCCACCCGGCCCCCTCCGCTTCGGCCAGGGCGGCGGTCCCGTCCGTCGAGCCGTCGTCGACCAGGATCACCTCGCCGGTCAGTCCGAATTCGTCGAAGGCGGCCCGCAACTCCGGGATGAGATGCGGGATGTTCGGCGCCTCGTTGAACGCGGGAACCACGAGCGCGAAGTCGCTGTACGCCGCCTTGTTCACTTGGTCAGATCCGCTTTCTCATGCGCGCCGGGAGGATTCCCAGCTGGTCGCGGTACTTGGCCACGGTGCGTCTGGCAATCTTGACGCCCTCGCTCTTCAACAGGTTGACGATAGCCTGGTCGGTAAGAGGGCGCTTGGAATCCTCGCTGTCCACCAGGCTCTTGACCCTGGCCTGGACGCCCCGTGTCGAGACTTCCTTGCCGGTCGCGGTCGGGAGGCCGCCGGAGAAGAAGAACTTGAGCGGGTATACCCCGGTGGGCGATTGCACGTACTTCTCGTTCGTCACGCGCGAGACGGTGGATTCTGCCATCTCGATGTAGTCGGCCACCTCGCGCAGCGTGAGCGGCTTGAGGTGCTGCACCCCCTTCTCGAAGAAATCCCGCTGACGGTCCGCGATGAAGCGCATGACCTTCAGCATCGTCTGGCGACGCTGCTCGATGACCTGGATGAGCCAGTTGGCCGCGTTCAGCTTGTTCGAGATGAACTCCTTGTTGGATCCCTTGTATTTCGACCTGTCGGCTGCCACCTCCCGATAGGCCTTGGCAAGGCGCAGCCGGGGAAGTCCGGTGTCGTTCACGAACACCAGGTACTCGCCCCCTACCCGGTCGACAATCAGGTCCGGGATGACGTAGTGATCGGGATCGGAGGCGTAGCGCTTGCCCGGCCTCGGGTCGAGCGTGGCGATCTCGTCCGCGGCATCCTGCACCTCGCGGGGCGGCACCTCGATCGCGCGCGCGATCTCCGTCCAGCGGTGGTTGAGGAGCGCGTCGAAGTGCTCCCGCACGATCGTGCAGGCCAGCGTGTCCTCCTTCTCGTCGCGCTTCAGCTGGAGATCGAGGCATTCCCGCAGGGTCCGCGAGGCGACCCCGGGCGGATCGAGCGTCTGGACGATCCCCAGCACGCCTTCAACCTCTTCAGGCGTATGGGGGGCGAAGAAGGCGGCCAGTTCCTTGAGTTCGGCCTCGCGGGCCTTGTCGTCCTCGATGCGCCGGGCGCGTTCGAATGCCTGATCGCGCGTGGCCTCGGCGGTCGCGTTGAGTCCGTCCGCCACATCCTGAAGCGAACAGGACAGCGACCCGTCGTCGTCTATGTTGCCGATGATTTCGTCGGCGATCCACAGCTGACGCTCGTCCAGGTGGAGCAGACCGATCTGATCCGTCAGGTAGTCGTGCAGATGGCGCGTCCCCACGACGGGCGCCTCGAAGTACTCCTGCGGTTCGTATCGTTCGCGGGATCCGCCCACATCGAAGCCGTCGAGCAGCACTTCGTCCCAGTCGACCTCGTCGTCGGGCTCGTCCTTCGCTTCTTCCTCGCTCACCTCGAACTCGTCGTCGCTGTCCGGTTCCGACAGCTCCAGGAAGGGATTCTCGGACAACTCCTGTTCGAGCTTGGCCTGCAGGTCCAGCAGGGGCATGTACAACAGGTCCATCGCCTGATAGAGGCGGGGGTTGACCCTCAGTTCCTGCCGAAGATCCGCCCCCTGATACAGCCCCGTCTTCATCCTGCTCACGCGGACATCAACTCACGGGTGGCGGAAAACGTGACCGCATGCGGGCCGTGAGCGTCGGGCCCAGGTAGAGGTCCGCGACCTCATCGTTCCACACCAGTTCGGAGACCGTGCCGTGAACCCGGATGTGGCCCTCGTACATGATGTACGCCCGGTCGACGATTTCCAGCGTCTGCTCCACATTGTGATCGGAGATGATGACGCCGATGTCCCGGGTCTTGAGCTGCCCGACGATCTCCTGGATGTCGTGCAGCGCAATCGGGTCGATTCCGGCAAAGGGTTCGTCGAGCAGCATGAACTTGGGCCGCTGCACGAGCGCGCGTGTGATTTCCAGCCGGCGCCGCTCGCCCCCGGACAGCGAGAACGCCTTCGCATGGCGGAGGTGGCCGATCGACAGCTCGCCGAGCAGCTCCTCGAGCCTCTCGGCCCGTTCCTTTCGGCTCAGATCAAGCGTCTCGAGGATTGCCAGGATGTTCTGAGCCACGGTCAGCCTCCGGAAGACGGACGGCTCCTGGGCCAGGTATCCCACACCCATCCTGGCGCGCTTGTACATCGCAACGCCAGTCAGCTCGGCATCGTCCAGGAAGACCTTGCCCCCGTCCGGGGCAATCAACCCGACCAGCATGTAGAAGGTGGTCGTCTTCCCCGCCCCGTTCGGGCCCAGAAGCCCGACGATCTCTCCCTGGCGGACCTCGATGTCCACATTCGCGACGACCGCCCGCTTCCGGTAGATCTTGGTGAGGTCGCCGCCCTTGAGCGTCGATGCATCCAGAACGGCGGCCGCCCCGGGCTCCGGGGCGAGGGTATGCTGGTCTGTCACTTGCGGCGTTCCTTTCCGATTGGCGGGCGCCGCCTGGTATGCGGCTGACTTGCCCAGGGTGCGTCCGACGGGAGGGCGGTGGTGTCAGGTCCCGCGATGGCGGCCTCCGGGCGCAGCGCAGCGCTGCCGGAGCGGGCGGCCGTGGTGTCCGGATCCACGGCCCCGCCCTCAGCGGCAGTCGTGGTGTCCGGATCCACGGCCGCCGAATCCGGCGCGGCAGTCGTCGTGTCCGGATCCACAGCCGCCGAGTCGGGAGCGGCGATGGTGGAGTCGGCGGCAGTGGAGTCGGCGACAACGGTCGTCGAATCGCCGGCGTCCGCCGGTGCACCCGGCGGCCGCGGCTCCAAATGATATCCTACCGTCTGACCCTCCACATCCATGCTCACCACCTCCCGGCCCTCCATGTACACGATGATCTTCTCGCCCTCGACCCAATGCAGGGCGGGCCGCGCGTCCTCGGCCGTGTCGGCGGCGATCGTGTCGAGATTGACAGGCAGGGTGTCGGGCTCCGCCTGCGCGGTGTCCGAATCGATCATTCGGTAGAGGCTGCGGGCCGTTCCGACCGCCGTGAGGGTCTCCAGGCGGGTCCGCTGCCCGGGGCTCGAAGTGCCCGATACATCCGTATTTTCCGTACTATCCGCAAGTTCCGCAATCGAGAAATCGGCGATTACCGTGTCCCCCTCCATCCAGTCCCTGCGCGCCACCTCGGGAAGGTCCGCAGCCATGAGGGTATCGTCGGCCAGACCTTCCGCCCGCGCCGCGCCGACGGCGGTGACCAGGTCCAGCACCTGCCCGGGAGAGAGTACATCGATGGAGTCGCCGCTAAGACCGAACTGATCGGCCCTCACCGACGGGCGGAAGAGAGAGTCGGCGGCAGCCGTTGAATCCGCTTCCTGGGCCGCCTGGTCGGCAAGAGCCTGCACCCTCGCGGCATCCCCCGCCGACAGGCCCTCGGTGTCGACCGCCTGAGGCTGTCCGGGAAGCGGCGGAATCTCTCCAATCGCCACGAGCCGGTTGACCTGCCCGGCTTCGAGGAACATGCGGATGGCAGGCGCGGCCATGTCCACGTCCTCGCCCGACAGCCGCGCGTCCCCCCTGGCCAGGAGCTCCTCATGGAGTCCCGAAGTGGGCGTCACCGATACCGTGCTCGCCGTGAGCAGATAGCTCTGTCCCTCGACCCGGGCATCGCCGAAGATCGACATCGCGCCGACCTCCTGGTCATAGTCGAGTGAATCGCCCTGGGCGTGCAGTGAGTCGCGCACGACGACGACCTCCCCCGACGCCCGGAAATACCGCCGGCCCTCCAGCACGAACTGGTCGGCGTCGATCTCGTACGGGGGGAGTCGGATCGGCTCAACCTCGGGAGCCGCCTCGTCGGGAGCCGGGTCCGCGCCCTCCTCCGCAGGGGCCGGATCCGTGGTCTCCTCGGCAGCAGCCTCGTCGGAGGAAACCTCTGTGGGAACCGAATCCGTGGCGGCCTCTGTGGAATCCTCCTGGGCATCGGTCGGCTCCGGCGTCGGCGGTGGCTCGACTTCCGTGATCGGAGTGTCGCCCACGGCCAGGGTGTCGCCTCCTACGACGCTGTCCTGCACCTGAGCGTCGTCCGTCACAGCCACACTATCCTCCACCTCCGCACTATCCGCCACCTCGGCACTATCCGCCACCTCGGCACTGTCTGCCACCTCGGCACTGTCTGCCACCTCGGCGCTGTCCGGCGCCTGGGGCCGCAACACCGGGAACACGGTAGCGTGGGGCTGCCCTTCGTAGACGATCATTCGATCCATCGGGCGGACCTCGGTGGCCCGGTCGAGCGAGACCCTGTGACCGCTGATTATCGCGCCGCTCTGCCGGTCGGTCACCGTCACATTCGACCAGGCGTTCAACCGTTTCAGTCCGCCGAAATAGTGGGCGGTGTCGGCGTCGAGCTCGGTGACCTCGTCCTCGAGGTGCACGCGTCCGAAGAGCTGCACCTGTTCGTTCGATTCGAAGACGACGGCGGAATCGGCGAGGATACGCATGCCGTCCGAACAGCGGTAGTCGACGCCGCCCGTGGCGTGGTAGACGAAGCTGACGGAGTCGAACCGCACCCGGTAGGTGAATCCTCCCACGCGGGCGAGTTCGCACTCGCCGTCCTGGGCCGTCGCGGAGGCCGGGGCGAGGAGCGACGCACTCATCACCCCCAACCCCAGCACCGCAAGAACCGCCGCGGCGGGAGCGCGCCTCATTGCTCGCCGCATCTCCCTGCGCTCTCGCCCCATATCTTCACGGCGTCGAACGACATGTCGGCCTGGAAGCGGTCCCCATCGAACACGCAGCCGGCTTCGAGCATCTGTACCGGCACGTCGGACCAGATCCGGTCCTCTTCCGGTGCGAAGTTGAGCTCGTCGGTGCGGATCTCCTGGCCGGTCGTCGCTACACGGAGGATCGCGTTGCCGCGAGCGGTGAGTTCGCTGCCCGTCCTGCTCAACCGGCCCCCGTCAGCGGTGATGTTGGCGCGCCGCCGGCCCTGCTCGTCAAAAACGATGAGCGTGAGCCCGAGCACGCGGGCATGCGACGAGTCCCGCCACATGAACATGCTGTCGGCCATCAGCAGCGCTTCCTGCACCCCTTCGCGGGTCAGCCTGCGCGATACGCCGTAGACGATTTCGTCGGCATCGATGGTTTCGAGCTCGGTCGCAGGTCCCTCTTCGGACTCGGCCGAACACGCCGCGGCCGCGAGAACCAGCGAGAGCGGGGCAAGGCGGTACAGCGAGAATCGGGTCCTCATCAGAGCACTCCGGCGCGCAGCAGATCGTGAAGGTGAACGATTCCGGCCAGGCCGCTGCGGCCCACGACCGGCAGCGCCATCACCCCATGGTCCTCCATGCGGCGGACTGCAGTGGCGCCCAGTTCGTCGGGAAAGGCGATCTTCGGCGACCGGGTCATGAAGTGCGAGACGGGCAGATCGAGGAAGTCGGTGGTCCGCTCCATGAGTCTCGCGAGGTCGCCTGCGGTGACCACGCCGATGAGGGCGTTGTCGTCGTCGATGACGGGGACGGTGCCGCGCATCCTGGCGAGCGGGACGATGATGTCGCGGACGGTGGCGCCGGCGGTCGTCGCCGGGTAGTCCTCGGTCACCATGACGTCGCGCACGAGGAGCGTCAGGCGCCTCCCCAGCGCGCCGCCCGGGTGGATCCTGGCGAAGTCGTCGGGGCGGAAGCCGCGGTGTTCCATAAGGGCCGCCGCCAGGGCGTCTCCCATGGCAAGCGCGGCGGTGGTCGAGGCGGTGGGCGCGAGGTCCAGCGGACAGGCTTCGGCCGCGACCCCGCAGTCGAGGACCGCCGCGGCGGTGCGCGCGAGCGGTGAAGACGTGTCTCCGACCATCGCCGCCACGGGCATCCGGTGGGTCCGGGCGAAAGAGAGCAGCCCACGAAGTTCCGCGCTGCGCCCGCTGCGGGAGATCACGATCATGACCGCCCCCGGAGCGGCGATTCCGAGGTCACCGTGCAGGCCATCGACGGGGTGCAGGAAGACCGCCGGCGTTCCGGTCGAAGTGAGGGTCGCGGCGACCTTCCGCGCGATCAGCCCGGACTTTCCGATCCCCGAGACGACCACCGCCGCCTGGGAGGACGCAACCAGGTCCACGGTCTGCGGGAAACCGTCGCCGAGGCGATCGGCCAACGCCGCAACCGCCGCGCCTTCCATGCGCAGCACCCGCTTTCCCTGGCGCAGGATGTCGGAGCGGCCCATGCCGGGCAGCACCTCAGCCGCCGCGTTCGCGACAATACTCATCGACCAGCCTTGTCCATTCCTTGCGGGCACCGAGGAGCGCTTCGGCGAACTCCCTGACCGCTCCCCTACCCCCCTCCCTGACACTCTGCCACTCGGCCGCGTGGCGCACCTCGCGCGTCGCGTTCGCCACCGTTGCGGGGAGCCCCACCCTCTTCAGCGCCGACAGATCGGCCAGATCGTCGCCCATGAGCGCCACCTCGTCCCAGTCCACCCCTTTCGCGGCGATCAGCTTCTTTAGAATGGGAACCTTGCGGGCACGGCCGTCCTGAAAGACATCGGTGATACCCAACTCGGCCGCACGCAGGTCTGTCGATTCCGAGACCCTGCCCGAAACGATCGCGACCTGCAACCCTGCGTTGACCATCATTCTGACTCCCAGTCCATCCTGAACATCGAACCGCTTGAGTTCGATTGGAACCCCCTCCGCGGTCGTCCCCGTGTAGACGCCGCCATCCGTCATGACGCCGTCGACGTCCAATACGACCAGTCGAATCCGGCGGGCCGTTGCCTCGGGAATCTCCATCGAAGGGGGCGTCACACCGCCGCTCCCGCGAAAAGCGCTTCGCGCAGAGCGACGACGTCGCGCAGCAGCGGCCCGAGTTTTGCGAGGGGCAACATGTTCGAACCGTCGGAGGGCGCCGAGGGCGGATCGGGGTGCACTTCGAGGAAAAGGCCGTCGCAGCCTGCGGCCACGGCGGCGCGGACCAGGGCGCGGATGTGCTGCGGCGCGCCTCCGGTCGATCCGTCGGGTGTGGATCCCGGCCGCTGCACCGAATGGGTGCCGTCGAAGATGACCGGAACGCCGGCCGCGTCCCGTATTCTGGCAAAGTTGCGCATGTCCACCACGAGGTCGCCGTACCCGAATGCGGTCCCGCGCTCGGTCACCGTCACCGTCGCGGCGCCCCCGGCCCTCACCTTCTCCACGGCGCCGGCCATCGACTCAGGGGACATCCACTGCCCCTTTTTTAGGTTGACCGCCCTTCCCGCTTCGCCCGCGGCCAGCAGCAGCGAGGTCTGCCGGCACAGAAACGCGGGGATCTGGAGCACTTCCACGACCTCGGCGACCGGTCCCGCCTGATCCGGCTCGTGGATGTCGGTCAGGACAGGCAACCCGGTCTCGTCACGGACCGCAGCGAGAAGTTCGAGACCCCGGCGCAGACCCGGGCCGCGATGGGAATGGAGGCGCGACCGGTTGGCCTTGTCGAAGGATGCCTTGAAGACGGCCGGGATTCCGGCGTCGAACGCGGCGTCCCGAACCCCCGCCGCCACCTCGAGGTTGAGCACGCGATCCTCAAGCACGCAGGGACCCGCGATGAGGGTGAAACCATCCAGAAAGGGCACAGCAATCAGGCTCCCAGCGCCGCCGCCTTTGGCGCACGCACTCCGGAGGCCCGGATTGCGGCCGCTTCGATGAAGGAGGCAAAGAGCGGATGCGCCCGGGTGGGCCGGCTCTTCAACTCCGGGTGGGACTGACTCGCCACGAACCAGGGGTGGTCGGGCAGCTCGATCATTTCGACGAGCTTGCCGTCGGTCGTCGTGGCGGAGAACCCCATGCCCAGTTCGCCCAGCACGGCGCGGTAGTCGTTGTTGACCTCGTAGCGGTGTCGGTGACGCTCCGTGATCTCGGCGGCTCCGTACGCTCTGGAGGCAACCGAGCCGGGAGCCAGCCGCGCGGTGTACGAACCGAGCCTCATGGTGCCGCCCTTGGTCGTCACCTTGCGCTGCTCGTCCATCAGACAGATGACCGGATGCGGAGACTCCTTGTCGAACTCGAAGGAGTGCGCCCCGGTCAGCCCCGCGACGTTGCGCGAAAACTCGATCACGGCGCACTGCAGACCCAGACAGATTCCCAGGAATGGTAGGCCGTTCTCGCGCGACCAGCGGATCGCCGCGATCATCCCTTCGATGCCGCGGCTGCCGAAGCCGCCGGGGACCAGAAGGCCGTGATACCCTGCCAGGAACGAGGGATCCAGCCCCTGCTCGAGCTTCTCGCTGCCGATCCAGTCGATCACGACCTCGACATCGTGCGTGATACCGCCATGGATGAGGGCCTGCTCCACCGACTTGTAGGCATCCACCAGTTCGGTGTACTTGCCCACGACCGCAATCCGCACCCTGCCGCTGGCAGGCGTCTTGATGCGGTCCACGATGCGCACCCAGGGCTTCAGGTCCGGGGCCGGCGCGGTGATGCCGAATTGGGACAGCACGAAGTCGTCCAGCCGCTGGCGGCGGAACTGCAGAGGCACCTCGTAGATCGTCTCGACGTCCAGCGCCTCGACCACGCCCGCCGGATCCACATTCGTGAAGCTGGCGATCTTCGCCTTGATCCCGTCGCCCAGGGGGTGCTCGGTGCGGCAGATGAGCACTGCGGGCTGGATCCCGGTCTGCATCAGTTCTCGCACGGAGTGCTGGGTCGGCTTGGTCTTGAGTTCGCCGGCGGCCTGAATGTAGGGGACGAGCGTGAGGTGGACGTGCAGGGCCCGGGGCCCGACCTCCTGCCGGAACTGCCGAATGCCCTCGAGGAACGGCAGGCTTTCAATGTCGCCCACCGTGCCGCCGACCTCGCTGATCACCACATCGTGACCTTCCGACAGCACTCCTACGGATCGCTTGATTTCGTCGGTGATATGCGGGATGACCTGCACGGTGCGTCCCAGATAGTCGCCGCGGCGCTCGCGCTGGATGACGGTGCGGTAGATCCGCCCTGTGGTGGTGTTGTTCTCCTGGGAAAGGTTGTCGTCGATGAAACGTTCGTAGTGGCCGAGGTCGAGATCGGTCTCGGCTCCGTCCTCGGTAACGAACACCTCTCCGTGTTGCAGCGGCGAAAGCGTCCCCGGATCGACGTTGATGTAGGGGTCCAGCTTCTGAAGCGTGACCCGCAGGCCGCGCGCCTTCAGCAGGACGCCCAGGGACGCCGCGGCAATCCCCTTCCCCAGCGACGACACCACACCCCCGGTGACGAATATGTACCTGGTCCGGTCAGTTCCGATCGGCGTCATTGTCCGTCCCAGCTCCTTTCAAGGCAACGTTCCATTCGTGCCAGATCTTCCGGCGTGTCCACTCCCGGAGCCGCTTCGCTGACGACAGCCACTCCGATGCGCATTCCGTTTTCAAGGGCGCGCAGTTGCTCCAGTCCTTCCTCCTGCTCCAGCGGCGACGGATGAAATCCCACCCACCGTCCAAGCGCCGCCCGCTTGTATGCATAGACGCCGACATGCCGCAGGCGGCCCGGACCGATCCCGCCGTCCTTTCGCTCGGAAACACCGTGCCGAAACGGGATCGCCGCCCTTGAGAAATATAACGCTGTGCCGTCCCCGGCTCTCACGACCTTGACCGCAGCGGGGTCCTGGAACTCGGCGTCGCCGCGCACCGGGGTCGCGCAGGTGCCGACCTCGAACCCGCCTTCGACCATCGCCAGGGCCGCGTGCACGACATCGGACTCCACCAGCGGCTCGTCGCCCTGGATGTTCACCACCACGTCGAACTCGGCGCCCATTCGCTCCGCGACTTCCCAGACCCGGTCGCTTCCGGAAGGATGGCCCGGCGACGTCAGCTGGACATCGGCACCCTCCTGCCGGCACACGCGGGCGACCTCTTCGGAGTCGGTGGCCACGATCAGCCGATCGAGGAAACCCATCCGGCGCGCACGCTTCCACACCCAGACCACCAGGGGCCGGCCCAGGAGGGGCTGAAGCGGTTTGCGAGGGAGGCGGGAGGACCCGATCCGCGCCGGGATGACCCCCAGAACGCGGCTCAAGACAGCACCTCGGGATGGGTGCGAAAAACGAAAAAGGCCGTGAGATTCACGGACCTTAAGCTATCCGCGACGGCGGTCCCGGGCAAGTCGCGAGGGCGGCTCTGCGTCAGGCTGCGATGCGCAGGAAATTCTCCAGCAGGCGGCGGCCGCCGTCGGTAAACAGCGACTCGGGATGGAACTGCACGCCCCAGATCGGATGTCGGCGGTGGCGCATCGCCTGAATCTCTCCCTGGTCGGCCGAATCCATGCTCCAGGCGATGGGCGTCAGCTCTCGGGGAAGCTCCGGATCCGTCACCAGCGAATGATACCGCGTCACGCGCATGGGCGATGGTATGCCCGCAAACAGGGGATCTCCATTGTGTTCGATCAATGATGTCTTGCCGTGAACCGTCCGGGTCGCGCGGATCGTTCTGCCGCCGTAGGCCTCACCGATCGCCTGATGCCCGAGACAAACGCCGAGCGTCGGCACTTCCGGCCCCAGCTCCCGGATTGCGGCAACGCTGACGCCGGCCTCTGCGGGAGTCCTGGGACCCGGTGAAACGACCAGGCGCGTGATACCCTCCTGGCGCAGATCCCCGGGGGTGACGGCGTCGTTGCGGTAGACGCGGGGATCCTGGCCCAGATCGCCCAGGATCTGGACAAGATTCCAGGTGAAGGAGTCGTAGTTGTCTATGACAGCCAGCATGACCGCATTCCAGGCCGGGAGGATCCCGCCGCCCGCGGCCCGTTCAGCCGGGCCCGCTCCGGCGGCGTGTAGCGTATAATAAGCTCATCATGACCGACATGTACCGCACCTGCCTCGTCTGCGGCAGCGACTTCAGGCCGAACGACACCCTCGAGCACCTTGGCAGGGGACGCAGGGTGGCCTACGACCCGCTCAGGGGGCGCCTCTGGCAGGTGTGCCGGTCATGCAAGCGATGGTCGCTGCTTCCCATGGAATCGCGCTGGGAGGCGCTGGAGGAGATCGAAAAGGTCGTTGCCGACCAGGCTCGCCTGCTGTCGCGCACCGACAACGTGGCGCTTCTGCGTGCCGGACCCCTCGAGGTCGTGCGTGTGGGACGGGCCGAGTTGAGGGAGGAGGCCTGGTGGCGATACGGCAGGGAGTTCCGCGAGAGGCGGGAGCAACACCGCAAGCTCACCGTTGCGGCGGCGGCCGGGGCTGCCGGGCTGATCGCCGGATCGGCCGCCACGGGAGGCATGAGCTTCGTCAGCGCCTGGTTGATCTGGCGGCACGCCCCGAGAGTGGTGACCCGCGGGGCCCGCTGGTGGCGGTTCGGCGGCACGGCGTGGCGCGCCAGGGGCCACTGCATCCGCTGCGGGCGCCGGCTCCCGAGGGTGAAGTACCGGGAGCGAGAGCGCCTGTTGTTGACCGGAGACGAGCATGCGCCGGCAGTGATTGTCGCCTGCGACGTCTGCACCGGCCGCGCCGATGCCGGCCAGAGACTCAGCGGCCACGAGGGTGACCGCGTCCTGCGGAAGGTGCTCGCCTACCACCACTTCGCCGGGTCTTCCGAACGGAGGGTCGAGGGCGCGGTCAAGCTGATCGAGCTGGCGGGCGGGACCCGGCGGCTCCCCGCGAAGGTGCTGGGGACGGGCGCCACCCTCGGCAGCCTCAGCGAAACGGGGCAGGTGGCGCTGGAGATCGCGGTGCACGAGCGTCAAGAAAGGCTGCTGCTGTCGATGGAGGTCGCGGAGCTGGAGGCTCACTGGCGGCGTGAAGAGGAACTGGCGAGCATCATCGACAGCGAGCTGACGCCCGGCCCGCCGCTCGATCGGCTTGCGGGAGTGGTCCGGGGCGCGAGCCGACCCACCGATGGGGCGCCCGACGAGCGGCGGCCCGTGGATCGATCCCACGGGTCACGGGCAGATCAGTAGTCCACCGGTCTCAGATACGACTCTCCGATCGCGCTGTCCGAGAGCAGCGCCACGGTCGGCAGCTGGCGCTTCCAGTGCGTCGACGACAGGAGCCGCCACACGATTGCGACCTCGTCCCGATCGAACCCGAGCCTTTCCAGCGAATCGATGTCGTGACCCTTCAGCAGCCAGTGGAGGATCGGGTCGGCACGGTGATAGGAGATGCCGAGTTCGTCCTCGTCGTGGACCCCCTTGATGAGGTCGGCGCTGGCCGGCTTGTCGACAATGTCTGCCGGTACGCCGAGATGTCGGGCCAGTTGCCAGACCTGCGTCTTGAAGAGGTCGCCCAGCGGGTTGATGGGAGGCGAGTCGTCTCCGTGCCAGGTGTAGTAGCCCAGGAGCCTCTCACTCTTGTTTCCGGTTCCCAGGGGCAGCGCCTCCAGCTTGGCCGACTGGTCGAAGAGCACGACCGATCGCAACCTCGCGGCGAGGTTGCCGCGGCGTGCGGCGGTTACGTCGGGCTCGTGCGCATCCACATAGCCGTCCACCGCCTCCGTGATCGAAACCGTCCGCTCCTGCGCCCCGGCGGCCTCGATCGCCGTGTGGGCGTGCACCAGGCTCTCCGGGCTCGAGGTCGCGTAGGGGAGCCGGAACCCGAATACGTTTTCGGCGCCGAGCGCCCTGCACGCCAGGAGGAGCGAAACAGCCGAGTCCACTCCTCCCGACACACCGATGACCACCCGTTTGAATTGCCGCTGCCGCGTGACCTCTTCCCGGATGAACTCGATCAGAGCCGCCTCCACGAGCGCGGTGTCGATCGCCAGCATCTCCTGGTCGGACGCATCCGGGCGGTGGGCGGCCCGTGCGGGGACCGGCGGGTCCGAAGCCGAACGGTGCACTTTGCCGGCGCCGTCCCTTCCGGCCAGGCCGGGAGACCGCTCTCCCATCCAGGCGCGATCCAGCGATCTGCGGAGTCGCGGGAGGGCCGTGCTGAGGTCGGCGAGGAAGGGCGATTCGCTCCGCACGCGCAGGATCTCGTCGAAGTCGACGGAGATTGTGGCACGGGCTTCGGAAAACAGCGGAGCACGCTCGATCAGGGTACCGTCCGGAGCCCAGGCCGACGATCCGCCCGGGAAGAGTTTCCCTCCCTCCGAGCCCGCGAGTTGTGAGACCATCACAAAGACGCCGTGCTCCTTGGCCGCGCGCGCCGCGATCCGATCCCATTCGTCCAGATTGGCCGGCCGCGGGGTCGACTTGGTGAATCCGCGCGCGGGAGACGCACAGCCGCTCAGGATCAGCTCAGCGCCATCCAGGGCAAGGACCGACGCCGTCATCGAGTGCCAAAGATCCTCGCAGATCAGCATTCCCATCCGGCCGAACCTGGTGTCGAACGCGCGGACCTCTCTTCCCGGCTCGATGAAGCGCCCCTCCTCGAACAGCCCGTAGGTGGGAAGGAATACCTTGCGGTGAACGTGTACGACCTCGTACCGGGCTCCGGCCGGGGTGAGATAGGCGATGCTGTTGTAGACGCCCCTTCGGCCCCGCTCGTAGAACCCGAGGGCGACATCGCAATCGCGGCCTTCCGGGGGGGCTCCCAGTAGTTCGACCAGGCCGCCGCGCGAAAGTGCCACCTCGTGCGCCGCCCCTTCGACGAAGTACCCGGAGAGGACCGTCTCAGGGAAGACCGCGATGTCCGCGCCCGCCGGGAGCGCCTCGCGCACCAGGGCGATGTTGGCCTTCACGGCGCCTTTTCTCGGCTTGACCTGACACAGGGCGACGCGAAGGGATTGGCTGTTGCCCATCAAGTGCTCTCCGTCGTCGTCAATCGGCCAATACGACCGGGCCAATACGACCGGGGGGTAGCCCCCGGACCGGATTCCGTTTCATAATTTAGAGGGTTTCTGCAACACAGAAAGAAAACATTCCATGCGAAGATACTCTTCCCTGGCGGCATTTGTCGCGATTCTGGCTCTGTGGGCCGCGCCGGTCGCCGCCCAGGATTCGCGCCCTCCGGCCCGCGCTGACAACCTCGATCTGGACTCCGAACAGGCCCAGGTCTTCCTGCATGCGCTGTCCGCCATCGCCCGCTTCCACACCTCGGCCCTCGCCGACTCCGCCCTGTGGGACCGGGCCCTGGAAGGGCTCCTGGAGCAGTTGGACGATCCGTATGCCACCGTATTCACGCCGGACGAGTACGGCAGCTTCCAGGAGACCAACACCGGCAACTACGCGGGAATCGGCGTCCAGATCACACTCCTCGACGCTCGGGTGACCGTTACGGCGGTGTTCAGGGACACGCCCGCCGAGGGCGCCGGGATGCTGGTCGGCGACCAGATCGTGTGGGTCGAAGGCCACGACGCGCAAGACTGGAATCTGGATCAGGCCCGGGACTCCATTCGGGGCGAACCCGGATCGACGGTCCGGATCCGGGTCGCGCGCGACGGCTTTGCCGAGGCGATCCCGTTCTCGATCGTCCGCGACAACGTGCATGTGGAGGCCGTCGCAGCGACCTGGCTGGAAGACGGCATCGCCCACTTCGGGATCGACCGGATCGCGCGCGGCGTCGCCGACGAACTCAATGTCGCGCTGAACGAATACGGCGATGCGCGGGCCCTGATCATGGACCTTCGCGGAAACCCGGGAGGCTATCTCGACGAATCCCTGCGTGTCGTCGACATGTTGCTCGCTCCGGGTGAGAAGCTCGCGAGCGTGGATTCCAGAGGCCCGACCGGCGCCGTCTCGAATCAGGAGTGGAAGGCGCGCAGTCCAGCGCGGTTGCCCGAAACGCCGATCGTCATCCTGGTAGACGCGTATACGGCGTCAGCCGCAGAGATCATCTCCGGAGCGCTCCAGGACAACGACCGCGCCGTCGTGCTCGGGACGCGCACATTCGGCAAGGGAGCCGTGCAAACCCACTTTCCCCTCCCGGCGGGCCGACAGATCAGCATCACGACCGGATCGTGGTATACACCGCTCGGTCGCTCGCTCCACCGCGCTCGCAATCGTGACGGCTCGCTGAGACCCGACGACGAGTTCACCGGAGATCCCGTTGTGACGGCGGCGGGCAGGAACCTCCCCACGGCTGGAGGCATTTTCCCCGACCTGGAGGTGGTCTCGCTACTCAAGGACGAGGAACTCGGGCTCTTGCGCAACGCGAACGAATCGAGGGTTCCCTACGCGGCCCAGGTTCAGGAATACGCGTTCGACCTCGCCAAGAAGGCGCTGGCCGAAGGGATAGTCGAACGGCTTCCCTCGTCGGCCTTCGACGACTTGGCGGCCGCGTTGATCGAGGCGGGCATGGACCCCGACATCGTCGGAGATCCCGTCGCGAGAGCCTATCTCGATCGGCAGACGCAGATGCACTACCTCTATCGGGCAAACGCCCCCGCCCTGCGGCTGATGGTGCAGGCCGAGCGTGACGAGGCCCTGGCCGAGGCCATCCGCCTTGCACGCACCGCCCGTACGCCGGCCGAGTTGTTCGCCCTGGTCGAGGAAGCCAACGCGGAAGCACCTCCCGCGCGATAGGTCGCGACTGCGTTCAGGGTGTGCCCGCCGGGCCTCGCGAGCCTCCTCCCCGGCTGCGGGGATGGTACCGGCGGTGGGTCTGCCTCAGGTATTCCCGATCGAGGTGGGTATATATCTGCGTGGTCGAGATATCCGCATGGCCCAGCAGCTCCTGCACGGCGACCAGATCGGCGCCGCCCTCGAGGAGGTGCGTGGCGCAGCTGTGCCGCAACGTATGGGGCGAGATCCGGCGCCCGATCCCGGCCCGCTCGGCAGCCCGTGACACGATGGTCCAGACCGACATGCGGCTGAGCGGCGTGCCGCGCTGGTTCAGAAAGACGATGCCCTTCCCCTTGCCGCGATCCAGCGCCGGCCGTACCGACCGCAGGTAACGCTCCGCCACATCTACCGCGGTCGATCCGATCGGCACGAGGCGCTCCTTTCCTCCCTTGCCGAAGACCAGGCAGGTGGCATGCTCGAGCTCCAGATCGGCCAGGCCGAGCCCGGTCAGCTCGCTGACCCGCATCCCGGTCGCGTAGAGGAGTTCCAGCGCGGCCCGATCCCGCCAATAGACGGGCGAATCCGGGTCCACGGCCTCGACCAGTCGCCCGGCTTCGTCCTGACTCAGGAACTCGGGCAGCTTCTTCGCGGCCGCAGGTCGTTCCATCCGATCGGACGGATTCCCGGTCACGATGCCTTCGTCGGTCAGGAAGCCGAAATAGGCGCGGAGGGCCGACTGGGCCCTCCGGATCGATCCGGGCGCCATTCCTTCCCGATGCAGGTAGGCGACATAGTCCCGCAGCACCAGGTGGTCGACCCGGTCCGGGTGGGCGGTATCCCCGCTCTCCGCGAGATAGCCGACGAAGCGCTTCAGGTCGCTCCTGTATGCGGCGCAACTTCGAGGTCTGAGCCCTCTCTCGAGCGCCAGAAAGTCGAGGAAGGGCTCGATGTGAAAGCGGCGTTCCAGCGCCTGGTCCTTCGCCTCACCGGCCACCGTTGTCCTCCCTTCTGCGCCACCAGATCGCGGCCAGGATCATCGCGACCGCGACCGAAGCGCCTAGCAGCCACTGGTTGGTCCGCGCCAGGGTGTCCACCACCGCGTCGATGTTGTCGCCCGCCAGGTAGCCCAGTCGCACCAGCGCACCGTACCAGATGGCGGAGGCCACCAGGAGAGGCGCAACCACACGAGCCGCCCCCAGGTCCGCCACGCCCGCGAAGACCGGCACGAGTGCGCGAAAGCCCGGCAAAAAGCGGGCAAGGAAGATGGCGGCGATGCCCCATCGCCTGTAAAACGCCTCCATCCGCCGCATCCGCCGCTCGGACATCAACCGCCGCCCCCGGCCCGATCGAAAGAACGCCCGGCCGTACCGGCGCCCCAGCGCGTAGACGCCCACCGCGGCCCCCACATTGAACGCCCAGACGACCAGAAAGACGGGCACCGGTGCAACGATGCCCAGACCCGCGATGAAACCGCCGAAGAGGATGACCGTGTCGGCCGGGACGACCGGAAGAATGTTCTCGACCGCCGCACCGCTCGCCAGGACGACGTAGATCAGGACGGGCGGGAGCCCGGTCAGCAGTTCGAGGGCCTCTTCCACGGTCGCCCTGCGCTTCCGTCAGCGGGAGGAGTGCGCCAGCATCGCTACCGCCTGGACAGCGATCCCCTCTCCGCGCCCTATCCAGCCCAACCCTTCGTTGCTCTTTCCCTTGACGGATACGGCGTCGGCCTCCACCCCCATCCGCTCCGCCAGCCTGGTGCGCATCTCCCCCGCGCGGGGACCGATGCGGGGCCGTTCGCAGATCACCGTAACGTCGACGTTGCCGACCGCCCACCTTGCCTCGCGCAGCATCCCGACCGCTCGCGACAGCAGGTCCATCGAGTCGGCGCCCCTCCACGCCTCGTCGCCTGGCGGAAAGTGGGTGCCGATGTCGCCCATGCAGGCCGCCCCCAGGAGCGCATCGATCACGGCGTGGGCGACCGCGTCGCCGTCCGAGAAGCCCTTCAGGCCGGGACTGTCCGGGAAGTGCACGCCGCCAAGGAGCAACGGCCTGCCGGGATCGAAGCGGTGGGAATCATACCCCGTCCCCACCCGAATCCCGGGCGCAGCCAACCTACTCCTCGTGCTTGCGGATCACGAGGCTGGCATTGTGGCCGCCGAAGCCGAAGGAATTGCTCAGCGCCACGTCGACCGGCCGCTCCAGCATGCCCCCGTGGGCGTACTCCAGATCGCACTCGTCGTCCTCGAACGCGAAGTTGATCGTGGGTGGTATCCTGCCGGTCCGGCAGACCATCGCACAGATCACGGACTCCACTGCTCCCGCCGCGCCGAGCAGGTGCCCCGTCATGGACTTGGTGGAACCCACGACGATCTCATGGGCGCGCGGGCCGAGCAACTGCTTGATCGCGAAGGTCTCGGTCTTGTCGTTCTGCGGTGTCGACGTCCCGTGTGCGTTGATGTAGTCGACGGCTTCCGGCCCCAGCCCCGCGTCTTCCAGCGCCACCCGCATCGCGTAGCGGGCACCCTCGGCCTCGGGGGGCTGCGCCGTGATGTGATATGCGTCTCCGGAGGCTCCGAAGCCGGCCACCTCGGCCAGGATCTCGGCGCCCCTCGCCCGGGCGTGATCCATCTCCTCGAGCACGAAGCAGCCGGCGCCCTCGCCGATCACAAAACCGTCACGGGTCGCGTCGAACGGCCGGCTGGCCCCCTCGGGATCGTCGTTGCGCGTCGACATGGCCTTCATGGAGGCGAACCCGGCGACCGAAATCGGCGTGATCGCCGCCTCGGTCCCCCCGGCCAACATCATGTCGGCGTCTCCGCGCTCGATGAACCTCATGGCATCGCCGATTGCGTGCGCACTCGAGGCGCACGCCGACACCGTGGCGTAGTTGGGGCCGCGCAGTCCGTAGCGAATCGAAACGAGCCCGGACGCGATGTCCGGAATGAACATGGGGATGAAGAACGGACTCACCCGACGGGGGCCCTTGGTGAACAGCGTCTTGCAATTGGCTTCCAGCGTGGCGATACCTCCCACGCCGCTGCCGATGATCACGCCGCACCGATCGGCGGAGACACCCGGCGGCGGTCCCGAGAGTCCCGCTGCCTCCATCGCCTCGGCGGCCGACGCAATGGCCAGGTGCCCGAAGCGGTCGTAGCGCCGGACTTCCTTCCGGCTCATGTGGTCCTGTGGATCGAAGTCCTTTACCTCGCACGCAATCCGGGTCGTGAAGCCCTCCGGATCGAAGTGGGTAATGGTACCGCCACCCGACATCCCCGCCAGCAGCGCGGCCCAACTCGAATCCACATCGAGCCCGACGGGCGTCACCAACCCCATCCCCGTAACGGCGACGCGGCGCCGGTTCGCCTTGTTGGCCATCATCCCCGCGGAGTGATCGAACCCACTCGTTTCGGATCGGAGCCTGAGCTAATCGGAACGGTTCTCGATGTAGGCCACGGCGTCGCCAACGGTCCGCATCTGCTCGGCATCCTCGTCCGGGATGTCAATCTCGAACTCCTCCTCGAACGCCATGATCAACTCGACGGTGTCGAGGGAATCGGCCCCCAGGTCGTCTACGAACGACGCTTCGGCGTTGACCTTGTCGGCTTCGACACCGAGTTCGTCGATGATGATTTCCCTGACCTTGGCTGCCACGCTGTCGGACATGCTCGTGTTCTCCGTAGATGGATTGGTGCTGTGGGTGCTCTGGATGGCGTGCCTGCCGGGCCCCATCTCCGGGAGCTCCGTGGGGCGGCGCTTGTGCCGCGGCGAGGATGCTACATCACCATGCCGCCGTCAACCGCGATGATTTGGCCTGTAATGTAACGCGCTTCCGGTCCTGCAAGGAACCGAACGACTCCGGCAACATCATCGGGCTCTCCCAGACGCGCGAGGGGGATTCTCTCCTTCAGGTCGTCTACAACCGCGTCGGCCAGGCCGGCGGTCATGTCCGTCTTGATGAAGCCGGGAGCCACCGCATTGCAGCGGATGTTGCGGGAGGCGAACTCCCTGGCGACCGACTTGGTCAGGCCGTGCAGTCCAGCCTTCGAAGCGGCGTAGTTCGCCTGCCCCGCGTTGCCCATCAAACCGATGACCGAGGTGATGTTGATGATCGATCCTGCCCTGCGCTTCATCATCTTGCGCGCAACGGCACGGACCATGTTGAAGCTGCCGCCCAGGTTCGTGTCGATCACCTGCGCCCAATCGTCGTCCCGCAGGCGAAGCAGGATGTTGTCGCGGGTAATCCCGGCGTTGTTGACCAGGATCGACACGGGACCCTGGGCCGATTCGATCGCTGCTACCGTCTTCTTGCAGGCGCGGGAATCCGCGACATCGCAGGAATAGGCGGCATGGCCGTCCCCTTCGAGGCCATCCAGAGCGCCTGCCGCTCTCTCGGCGTCGCGAGCCACGATTGCAACGCGCGCACCGCCGCGGGCGAGAGACTCGGAAACGGCGAGCCCGATGCCGCGCGATCCTCCCGTGACGATCGCAACTCCTCCGGCCAACTCCCTGGCATTGCTCATCGTTCCGTCTCCATGGCGTCGATGGCTTCGGGGCTCCCGAACGCTTCCGTTCTCACGCCCCTGGCGTTTCTCTTGTTCAGACCCGTCAGCACTCTCCCGGGCCCCAGCTCCGCGAATCTCTCTACACCCAGGGCGGACATGCGTTGGATGCACTCGATCCACCGGACCGGAGAGACCAGTTGCCGAACCAGCAAATCGCGGATCGCCGCGGGATCCGGAGCCGTCTCGGCGGTCACATTCGAAACGACTGGAAACTCCGGGCGCCGGAAGCTAATCCCCTCGAGGTAGTGACGAAACTCCTCGGCGGCGGGCCCCATCAGGGGCGAATGGAAGGCCGCCGAGACCGCCAGCCCCACGACCCTTCGCGCACCCTTCTTCCGGGCAGCAGCCGCCACCCACTCGATCGCGGCGGTCTCCCCACTGACCACCACCTGACCTCTGGCATTCAGGTTGGCCGCGACCAGTGTCATCCCGGCATCGCCGGCTTCCTGGCACAATTCCTCCATGGCTTGCTCCCCCAGACCGAGAACGGCCGCCATCGATCCCGGCGATCTCTCCCCCGCCCGGGCCATCAGTTCACCCCGGCGGCGCACCGCCCGCAGCCCGTCCTCGAAGGAATAGGCCCCCGCGACTCCGTAGGCCGACAGTTCACCCAGCGAATGCCCGGCCGCTGCGCCGACCCGGCCCAGCCTCCGCGAAACCACCCGATACACCGCCAGCGAATGCACGTAGAGCGCGGGCTGGGCATTCTGAGTTGCCGTCAACTCCTCGAAGGGCCCCTCCCAGGCGAGGTGCGACAGTCCCAGTCCCAATACGTCGTCGGCCTCCTCGAAGGTCTCGCGGGCCACCGGAAAGCGCGCAGCCAGCGTGCGCCCCATGCCGACGACCTGGGACCCCTGACCGGGGAACAGCAACCCCACGCTCATCGAATCGTCATACCCCGGGAGGCGCCTACAGCCGGAACCAATCCGGCTACAGGCGCATCGTCATGGCGCCCCAGGTCAGGCCTGCGCCGAACGCCGTCATGAGGACATGCGAACCCGGTCCGATCCGTCCCTCCTCCTGAGCCTCGTCGAGACCAACCGGAATGGTAGCCGAGGAGATGTTGCCGTAGCGCTGCAGATTCACGAAAACGCGGTCCATTGGCACCCGCGCGTACTTGGCTGTCGCTTCGATGATCCTTGCGTTGGCCTGGTGCGGGACCAGGAGATCGATGTCGCTCGTTTCGAGCCCGGCGTCACTGAGAGCCCTCTTGCTCGCGCCGGCCATCGCCCTCACCGCCGCCTTGAAGACTTCCGGACCGGCCATCTGGAGCATGTGCTCCCGCCTGCGCAGCCGCTCGGGGGTGAGTGGCGTCCTGCCTCCGCCCGCGGGCCGCGTTATGAGTTCGGCGAGGTTGCCATCGGATCGGTGATAGCTCGACAGGATTCCCTCCCCATTCGTCGACGGCTGCATCACGGCGGCGCCCGCACCATCGCCAAAGAGAATACAGGTCGCCCTGTCCTCCCAGTCGATGATCGTCGACATCTTCTCGGTCGATACGATCAGCACGTTCTCGGCCCGTCCGGCAGCGATCTGACCCTCGGCCATCGTCACCGCGTAGAGGAAGCCCGTGCAGGCCGCCTGGAGGTCGAACGCGAAGCAGCGCCGGGAGGCTCCGATCGCGGCCTGGATCTCGCACGATGTCGTGGGCAGCATCCGGTCCGGCGTAGCCGTCGAGACGATGATCAGGTCGATGTCCCGGCCCGCCAGCCCGGCCTTTTGCAGGGCGGCGCACGCTGTGCGCGTACCCATGGCAACCGCCCCCGTGTCCCTGGAAGCGATGCGGCGCTCGCGGATGCCGGTCCGCTCCCGAATCCAGGTGTCGCTGGTGTCGACCATCTGCTCCAGATCCGCGTTGGTCATCACCCTTTCGGGGAGGTAGCGGGCGGTGGCGGAAATCCGCGCAACAGGGGTCCTTGAGTTCATGACAGTCCTCCCCGGACCGATTCAAGATCGCGGGCGGTGTGGGCCACGATCCCGGTCCGCACCATCCGGGTCGCGACCCCGATGGCCTTACCGATTGCCTTGGCCGAGGATTCCCCGTGGCATACGATGCTCACGCCATTCACCCCCAGAAGAGGAACACCGCCGTACTCGGCGTAGTCGAAGAGACGAAATTGGTCCCTCAACCGCTCGTCCAGCAAGTCCTGCTCCACGCGGGCGCGAAAGCTGTGGAAGATGAAGTGCGCCAGCGACTCGTAGAATTTCAACAGCACGTTGCCGCTCAGGCCATCGCAGACCAGGACATCGCAAGCTCCGTGAATGATGTCGCGGCCCTCGATGTTGCCAAGGAAGTTCAGGTGGCTCGCAGAGAGCAGCCGATGGGTCTCGCGGAGCATCCCGGTCCCCTTCACCTTCTCGGCCCCAACGTTCAAAAGCCCGATCCGGGGATTCGCAATGCCCTCCACGTCGTGCATGTATATGGAGCCGAGGTGGGCGAACTGGACCAGGTGGTCGGGCCTGCACTGGAGGTTGGCGCCGACGTCTACGACCAGCGTGCTTCCCGTCTGAGTCGGAAATGGGGCTGCCAGGGCGGGGCGGTCGACGCCGGCCAGGGGCCGGAGCACGATGAGCGACGCCGCCATCACGGCACCCGTGGAACCTGCGGAAACGAACCCGTCGGCGTCGCCGCTTCGCTGCATCTCGAGCCCCAGCCTGATCGACGCCCGTGGATTCCGTCGCAGTGCGGCTACCGGTGAATCTTCCGTCCGAATGCTCTGGGAAGTATGCACGATCGAAACCCGGTCATGCGCGGAATGGCGCTTCAGGCAACGGTTGATCTGCTTCTCGTCGCCGATCAGCACGATCTCCAGGTCCGATTCTCGCTCGACGGCGGCCAGCGCCCCGGCCACTTCGCTGGACGGCGCGGTGTCCGTCCCCATCGCGTCGAGGGCAATCAGCATCTGACGCAGCTCTCGCAGGTCGCGGGGGCGAGCGCTACTCTTCGTCTACTTCGTAGATGAGCTTGCCCCGATACATTCCGGATGTCGGGCATACCCGATGTCTGACCGTCGGATCACCGGTGCGCGTGCAGGTCGCCAGGGTCGCTTCCGCCGCCTTGTAGTGCGTGCGACGCTTCCGCTTCCGCTGCTTGGACACCTTTTTCTTGGGAACGGCCATTTTCTCTTCCTAGTCGGTTTGAAGGGCCTTCAGCGCCGACCACCTGGGGTCGTGCTCCGCCGGGGCCTCCTCGGTTGCGTAGCTGAACGTTTCAACCGGGTCGCCACACTCGCTGCAGCGTCCGTCTTCATACTCCGGAACAAAGTACCGCGGCACCTCCAGCAGTACCTCCTCCCGGATCGCGTCACTCAGATCCAGCACGGTCTCCCGCCGCCCGATCGTCCGCACATCGGGATCCTCGGCCTGCCATCCGTCCTCCGACACGTAGAGCAGAGCGAAGGGGCGTTCAACCGCAATGTTCAATTCCTTCAGGCAGCGCCCGCAGTCGTAGACGACCGGAGCCGTCCAGGACCCGCGCACCACCACCCCGTCGTCGGCGGTCAAGGCAGCCGAAGCATCCACTTGAACCGCATCGGACAACCTCAGGTCGGAGTCGGCCCAAACCTCGGCGTCCGGTGCGATCTCCGCGGCGACGGGAAGCATGCGGCTGTGCCGCACGCGCAACAGGTCAACTTGCACCATAGCATATAAAGCTAGCGCACGGCCCATTTGTGCGTCAATTCCGTTGACGCTTCCGCATACATCCTCATCCCAACCGCTCGGCCTCGGAGAAGAAGAAACCGATCTCGCGGCGGGCGTTTTCGTCCGAATCGGAGCCGTGAACGGCGTTCCGCTCCTTGGATTCGGCGTGCAGCCGACGCACCGTGCCCGAGGCGGCCTCGGCCGGATCGGTGGCCCCGATCACCTCGCGCAGCTTCAGCACCGCTCCAGGCGCTTCGAGGACCATCGGGATGCATGGACCGGAGGTCATGAAGGCGACCAGGGAGTCGTAGAACGGGCGCTCGCGGTGGACGGCATAGAATGAGCCGGCCTGCGCACGGGTCATCGTGAGCATGCGGGCGGCCCGAAGGGTGAAGCCGGCGGACTCGAGATGGGCGAGGATCAGGCCCGCCTTTCCGTTTCCGGTCGCGTCCGGCTTGATGATGGCCAGAGTCTGGTTCATGGGCTTTGTCGGATTGCTCCACTGGATGATGAGGTGTGAAGGATCCCGTAACGAATCAGGACTCGGATCCGGAGTCAACCCGGGTGGGTGACCTCGCGGTTACGAACGCCTCGGCGAACGCCCGCAGGACCGTTTCGCGCAAAAGAAACCCGACCAGCCGGCCGTCCGCGACGACGGGGAGCCTCGATACGCCGCGCGAGATCAGCGATCGACTGGCCGCCGCCAGGCTCTCGCTCTCGGAAACGCAGAGCACTGAGCGCGTCATGAGGTCACGCGCCACCAGACCGCGACGTCCGGAGGGCGGTCCACCCTCTCGCGTCGGCAGGATGTGGCACAGAACGTCTTCCACGGTGATGACTCCGAGCAGCTCGTGCTCCTCTCCGACGACCGGAACGGACTTGAGCCCGCGCCTCAGCATCAGGTGCTGGATTTCACCCACAGGCGTGTCCGGGTAGATCCTGTACGTCAGCGGCTCCAGTACGTGCTCAACGTGCACATGTGTGTCTATATGCTTTTCTAAAAATGCTTTAGATGATGTTAGTTCAAGTATTTCCTGATGTGTGGATCGACCCTTCAAATCCCGCGATAGCCGAGTCAAGGCCGGAGCCAGAAACAGGTTGACCGATGGCCTCGGAAGACCCCAGGCTACCCATGTGGCGCCACGCCTGCCGGTGCTGTGCCGATCCGGGGACACACACGCGACCAAGCCCGGATCCGGGGAGGAGCGGCCCAGATTCACGAAGTCCACGCGCTCGGTAAGGGGAACGCGCCAGGGGGGAATACCCGCCTCCGCCGACCGCCGTGCCGCCACCACGACCGGATGGTCGTCCGGCAACTCGGAAGCACCGGGCTCCAGGCAACGCAAGGGGTCGTCTCCCGAAGTCCTGATGACTCCGGGCGGCACCAGCAAGCCTCCGAGGGTCAGCCTGGACATTGCACAGCGGAGTTGGTTCGGCCGCTATCTGCCCAGAGCCTCGGCGACGAGCGTGGAGATCTCCGCCGGACGCTTCGCGACCTTGATTCCATTGTCTTCGAAGGCCTTTGTTTTTTCGGCCGCCGTTCCCGACGACCCGCTGATGATGGCTCCGGCATGGCCCATGCGCTTCCCCGGCGGCGCCGTTCGTCCCGCGATGAAGCCGACCACCGGGATGTCCAGATTGGCGCTGGCCCACGTCGCCGCCTCCTGCTCGGCCGTGCCCCCGATCTCGCCGATCATCGCGATCGCCTCGGTTTCGGGATCTTCGGCGAACGCGGCGAGGCAGTCCACGAAGCTGGTGCCGATAAGAGGATCTCCGCCGATTCCCACGCAGGTGGTCTGCCCGAGGCCGACGCGGGTGAGGTGGTGCACGGCCTCGTACGTAAGTGTCCCCGACCGCGAAATCAGGCCCACGGGTCCGGGCTTTACCATTCGCCCCGGTATGATGCCCAGCGTCGTCTTGCCGGGACTGATGATGCCGGGGCAGTTCGGACCGAGAACCCGGCAGCCGCGGTCATGGGCCAGCGCGTGCGCGCGGGTCATGTCCAGCACCGGAATGCCCTCGGTCACGCAGACGATGAAGGCCACGCCCGCGTCGGCGGCTTCCAGGATCGCACTCGCCGCGAATGCCGGCGGCACGTAGATCACGGAGGCATCGGCCCCGGTCTCCGCCACCGCCTCGGCGACAGTGTCGAACACCGGCACTGCCCGGCCATCGGGACCCTCGAAGTCGCGCCCGCCCTTCCCCGGCGTCACGCCCGAGACCACCCGGGTGCCGTACGCCATCATCTGACGGGTGTGAAAGGACCCGTCGCGACCGGTGATTCCCTGGACTACGACCCGCGTGTTCTCGTCAACGTAGATCGACATGATCCCCTGTCGTTTCCTTGGTCGATACCGCGTTTATCCGGCGAGCCGAACGGCTTCCTGTACCACATCGTCCATCGAGGTGCCCGCGGTGAACCCGGCGTCGGCCAGGATCGTGCGCGCGATGTCCTCGTTGGTGCCGGTGAGTCGGATCACGATGGGAACGTCGATGTCGATCCTTCCGGTCGCTTCCACGATCCCCCTCGCGACGTCGTCGCACCGCGTGATGCCGCCGAAGATGTTGAACAGGATCACCTCGACGGAAGGGTCGGAGGTGATGATCTCGATTGCCGCAACCACCTTGTCCGGGTTCGACGAGCCACCGATGTCCAGGAAGTTCGCCGGCTCGCCGCCGTAGTACTTGACCAGATCCATCGTCGCCATGGCGAGCCCCGCGCCATTCACGCAGCACCCCACATTGCCGTCGAGCTTGACGAAGCTGAGGCCCGCCTCCCGGGCCCGGGCGTCGGCGCCGGTCTCGGATCCCGGGTCTCTGAGTTCGGCGACCGAGGGGCGGCGGAAGAGCTCATTGTCATCGATGCTCACCTTGGCGTCGATCGCCTTGATCTCCCCCTCGGCGGTCGAGATGAGGGGGTTGATCTCCGCCATCGAGGCGCCGCTGCCGATGAAAGCGTCGTACAGCTGCGAAATCGCCCGTGCCGCCTGCTTGGCCAGGCGCGGTTCGTCGTACAGTCTGGTCGCGAGCCAATACGCCTGGTGCGACATGAGCCCGTAGCGGGGATCCACCCTGAGCCTGTGAATCGCCTCGGGGTTGGTCGCGGCCACCTCCTCGATGTCTACCCCGCCTTCGGCCGACACCATGAAGACCGGACACTGGCCCTCGCGGTCGACCAGCACTCCGACGTAGGCCTCCGACGCGATATTCTCGGTGGGTGACACGAGCACCCGTTCGACAGTGAGTCCGTTGATCTCCATGCCCAGGATCGCCGCCGCGTGCGCTGCCGCCTCGTCGGCGCTCTGCGCCAGCTTGACGCCGCCCGCTTTGCCGCGGCCCCCGGAATGGACCTGTGCCTTAACGACAACTCTGCCGCCGAAATCCTCCGCAATGGTGCGAACGGCCTCGGGGTTGTCCGCGACCTCGCCCGGATTCACTGCCATCCCGGCGGCGCGAAAGAGTTCCTTCGCCTGGTATTCGTGGAGGTTCATGGAGCGATGAAGTTATCGGGTAACGGGCACGGAGCAAGCGGCCTTATCTTATTACAGACCACCCCGAACCTGAAGGACCCCCATGCCGAAGCATCAGGACCCGACCTACCTGGACCACGCCGCCACCACGCCCGCCCGCCCCGAGGTGGTCGAGGCCATGGCGACGTGCATGACCGAGATCTTCGGCAACCCGTCCAGCCACCACGAATGGGGTCGTCGGGCCCGGCGGCGTCTTGAGGAGGCCCGATCCACCGTGGCTTCCGCCCTCGGTGTGGCTCCGTCCAGCGTGTGCTTCACGCGCGGGGGCACCGAGGCGGACAATCTGGCGATCCTGGGGGTGGCCAGGGGCGTGCAACAGACGGGCGAACACCCCCATGTGGTCACGACCGCGATCGAACACCCCGCCGTGAACGAGGCCGCGCAGCAGGCGGCCCGGGAGGGAGCACGGCATACGGTTATCGGCTTCGTCGACGGTGCCCTCGACCTGGACGCCCTGAAGCGCGTACTCACGCACCGCCCGACCGTGGTCTCGTGCATGTGGGTAAACAACGAGACAGGTCTCGCGCTGCCGATGGACGAGATATCGGCCGCGTGCCGCAGGTGGGACGTCCCGCTGCACAGCGACGCGGTGCAGGCCGTGGGAAAGATCCCGCTGTCACTCGCCGAGACGCCGCTGGACATGCTGACGATCACTGGGCACAAGATCTACGGCCCCAAGGGGACCGGCGCGCTCATCGCACGCGACCGAAGGGGTATCTCGTCGTTGCACTTCGGTGGTGGACAGGAGCGAGGGCTGAGGCCCGGCACCGAAGACGTGGCGGGGGCCGTCGGGCTCGCCACGGCGCTTCGTCTGGCTGTCGCCGAGGCGCAGGCGGAGTCGGTTCGTCTGACGGAGATCCGCGACGAGGTGGAGGCCGGGTTGCGCGCGTCGGTTCCGGACCTGCGCGTGAACGGGCACGGTCTCCCCCGCGCCCCCCACATCCTCTCCCTCGCCATACCCGGCGCCGATTCCGACACGCTCCTGGCCGCGCTCGACGCATCGGGCATCGCCGCCTCGGGCGGTTCCGCATGCGCCAGCGGGTCGAGCGCGCCGAGTGCCTCCCTGTCCGCGCTGTACCCCGGCGACACCGCTACCTCGCTGCGCCTGAGCTTCGGGCGGCTGAACCACCACGCGCAGGTCGGCCGGATCGTCACAGCGGTGGCACGCGCGGTCGAGCGAACCCGCGCCCTGGTTGCGTCATGAGCACCGCCGAGGGACGCCGGCGTATCCTCGTGGCGATGTCGGGAGGGGTGGACTCGTCGGTCGCCGCGGCGATGCTCGTCGAGGCCGGCCACGAAGTCGTCGGGGCCACGATGAAGACCTTCTGCTACAGCGACGAGGAGGTGGCCCACGGTTCGCGGACCTGCTGCGGCCTCGACGGCATACAGGACGCCAGGACCGTCGCCGACCGGCTCGGCATACAGCACTATGTCTTCGATGTGGAGCGCGAGTTCACACGCGACGTCATCGACGACTTCGTCAGCGAGTACAGCCGCGGCCGGACCCCGAACCCGTGCGTGCGGTGCAATTCCAACACCAAGTTCCGGGACCTGTTTCGGCGCGGACGTGTCCTGGGGTGCGACGGCGTCGCTTCCGGCCACTACGTCAGCACCGACCGATCCGGCGGGGAGACGCGGCTGCTGCGGGGCCTGGACCGCAACAAGGATCAGTCCTACTTCCTGTGGGGGCTGCCTCCCGCAATGCTCGAACGGCTTCACTTCCCCCTCGGCCGGCTAACCAAGCCCGAGGTGCGGGACCGGGCCCGGGACCTGGGCCTGGTCACCGCCGACAAACCCGAGTCCCAGGAGATCTGTTTCGTGCCGACCGGAAACTACCGGGACTTCCTGGCCCGGAAGCTGCTCCCCGTCCACCCCGCCCTCTCTCCCGGCGCGATCGTCGATCACCGGGGCCGTGTCCTCGGCCGCCACAATGGCTACTCGGGGTTCACCGTCGGCCAGCGCAAGGGACTGGGTGGAGGCCGTCCAGAGCCGTACTACGTACTCGAAATCAGGCCCGGGACCCGCGAAGTCGTGGTCGGACCCCACCACCTCCTGGATGTGGACGGCATCGTCGTGGCCGACCTCAACTGGCTCACCACACCCCCGCAGCCCGGAGCGCGCCTCCAGGTTCAGATCCGCTACCGGTCACCGCTCACAGCCTGCCGAATCGAATCCCATGGAGACGATTCAGTACGGTTGTTGTTCGATGGGACGGCGAGCGCAGTTACTCCTGGACAGTCGAGCGTGTTCTTCGACGGCGATCGCGTGCTCGGCGGCGGCAGGATCCGTCGCGTCACCACTTCAGACCCGCGGAGTCGGCAAACTCGCGGATCTGCTCCTGCTGTTCCTCCGTCAGAGTCTCGGGCACATCCACCCGCACCTCGACGTACTGGTCACCCCGCCGCCCTTCACGGCTGATCCCCTGTCCCCGGATCCGGAACCGGGTTCCGGGTTGCGTCCCCGGCGGGATGCGCAGCACTACTCTCCGGCCCGAAATCGTGCTCACGCGGATCTTCGACCCGAGCGTCGCCTGGACCATGTTGACCGGTACGGTGACATGGATATCGTTGCCTTCGCGCCGAAAGAAGCGGTGCGGCGACACCTTGAAGGTGATGACGAGGTCGCCGGGCGGTCCGCCCCTGGCGCCGCGCTCGCCCTGCCCTGTCAACCGCACCTTGGAACCCGTATCCACTCCTGCGGGGACCGACACCTGAATGCTGCGGTTCTGGTGGATCTTCCCGTCTCCCTTGCAGGCGCCGCACTCCTTGTCGGGCCGCTCCCCCCGGCCGACGCACGCCGGACAGGGCCGGCTCACCGCAAACCCGCCCTGGCCGAACGAGACCGTGCCGGCCCCACCGCACTCCCCGCACTTCTTCCAAGCGGCTCCGGGAGCTCCCCCCGATCCTTCGCACGTCGCACACTCTTCGTTTATCGGAACCGAGATGGGGACCTTGCCGCCCCTGACCGCAACCAGGAACGGAACCTCCACGGTGTACTCGATATTGGCTCCCTTCGCGGGACCGGAGGGCTTGCGCGTCTCCTCCTTCCGCCCGCGTTCGAAGATCGACGAGAAGATGTCGGAGAATCCCCCCAGTCCTCCCAAATCCTCGAAGGAGAAGTTCGACGACGGCTGCTGAGCTCCCGGACGGGCCCCCGGCCGCGGACCGCCGAATCCGAAGGCCCCGAGCTTGCGCATCTGATCGTACTTGGCGCGCTTGCGCGGATCGGAAAGGGTCGAGTTCGCCTCGCCAACCTCCTTGAAGCGCTCGGAAGCTCTGGGGTTCCCCGGGTTGGCGTCCGGGTGATACTGTTTGGCCAGCTTCCGATAGGCCTGCTTGATCGTCTCGGCGTCCGCCTTAGGCTCGACACCGAGAATCTTGTAGTAGTCCTTGTCGGTCGTCGTCATTACCCGTGAATCACTACTGGCATTTGAACACGCTCACCCGCGCGGGCCGGACCAGCAGCCCCTTGAGCGTATAGCCCCTCTGAAACACCATCGCCACGGTGTCGTCGTCTTCTTCCGACTCCGTCGGCGCTCGCATCATCGCTTCCATCGTATTCGGATCGAAGGGCTCCCCCGCAGGATCGACCACCTCGACGCCCGCATCCCTCAGCACCTGGAAAAACTTTCGCTCCACGAGGTCCACCCCTTCAACGATGGAATCCACCGACGACTTGTTCTCCGGCTCCAGCGCAGTGACGCGGAGCAGGTCGTCCAGTGGATCGAGAAGGCGGGAGACCAGGTCGGCCTGGGCGCGGTCCCACCCCTGGCGAAGCCTCTCTTCCGTCCTCTTCCTGTAGTTGTCGAAATCCGCTGCCAATCGAAGGTGACGATCCCTAAGACGGTCCCGCTCGGCCTTCAGTTCCACGACCGGGTCGGCCGGTTCGTCGGAATCCGTCGATCCCGCACTTTGCTCCGCATCGGATTCACCCGCGGAATCGTCGCTTTCGATCGCATGAAGGGTGTCGTCCAGCTCCGTTTCGGTGGGTGCCTCTTCCGCCTCGGCAGCAGGGATGGTCCCGTCCCCTTCTTCTGCTGCCTGCCGGTCAGCCTCTTCTACGAAGTCGCAGTCCTGAGAGTTCATTTCCTCGCTCGTCACGTCGGCCAATTCGCCCCGAAATCCACGCTCCCCGCAAATGGCGGGGCGCTCGCGGTCGGTCCAGGGCTCTCCCCGTTGCCTTCAAGGTGGTTCAATCCATGTACCCGGTCCATATGCATCGCCCTCGGTCCCTCACCGCTCCGTTTCGGCAACCGCCATCGACAGCACGGCAGCGACGCTGTGTGCGCGTACGCTATCGCGATCACCCTCGAAATGTTCCACCCTGGCAACGCCGGTCCCCGCCGACCGGGCCACCGCAAGCCACACCGTCCCCACCGGCTTCTCCGCGGTTCCGCCGCCGGGCCCGGCGATTCCGGTGACCGCCATGGCCAGATCGGCCGAGAAGCGGCTACAGGCGCCAAAGGCCATCTGCAAGGCGACGATGCGCGAGACCGCGCCGTGCGTCTCGAGCACTTCGGGGTCCACTGCAAGGTGACGGGTCTTGACGTCGTTGGAGTAGGCGATCAGGCCGCCGGCATAGAAGGCCGACGCCCCCGGCAGGTCGGTGATGGCCTTGCCCAGAAGACCACCCGTGCAGCTCTCGGCGGTCGCGATCCTCAACCCGCGAGCCATGGCTCTCCCGGCCAGGCGTCGCACACTCTCACGCGCGAGAGAGACGGGTGCCCTGTCTTGGAAGGCCGTCAACTGCTCGCCGTGGCCAGGGACCGGTAGCGCCACAGGTAGTCCGCCAGCGAGAACAGGGTCATGAACACCACGATGGCCAGAGTGCCGGCTACGATGCCGGAGTGGATCGGCCGCCAAAAGCCCCACAGTCCGCCTTGCCATCCGGCTATGGAGGCGGAGATGAGAAGCGGGTACCAAAGCAGTACCAAGCCGATGAAGGTGTTTTGCGAGAGCGCCTTGTACTTGCCGGACTTCCCTGCCGCGATCACGATGCCCCTGCGGGCCACGTAACCGCGGAAGAAAGTGACGATCAGTTCCCTGCCGAAGACGACCACAATGACCCATAACGGGAACTCGCCCCAGAACGGCAGCTCGCTGAGCGCGTCGCCCCTTCGAGTAATGAAGTAGAAGGGGATGAAGGCGCTGGCCATCAGCAGCTTGTCCGCGATCGGATCCAGCAGCTTCCCGGTGTCGGAGATCCATCCGTGCTTGCGCGCCAGATGTCCGTCCCACAAGTCGGAAAACGCCGCCACCAGGAACACGAAGAAGGCCGCGTATCTGGCCACAATGCCAGGCGACAGCGCCAGCCAGGCTACGACCGGGCACAGGACGATCCGCGCGACGGTAATGGTATTGGGGATGTTCACCCGCCGCCCGCCTTCTCCCGAAGCTCGTCTTCCATCCGCGCCAGGACGCTTCCGGCCCTGCTCCGCAGCAGGCGTCGCACTTCCCACGCCCTGAAGTCCCGCAGGAGATTCACGGCGCCCACACTGGCCGGTTCGCCGGCCAGGTGCCCCAGGGCGGCCAGCCGGCGAAACGGGCTCGGGCTGAACAGGTCCCGGCGGCGGCGCGACACCTGGTCGCGCAGGACGAGCACCGAAATGCCCACGACTGCGCCCGCGCCCAGAAGGAAGAAACCGAGCCTGCGCATGCGCCGGTCCATGGGCTACATCTCCCTTCGGCCCGCCAGGGCCTCGGCGATCGTCGTGCCGTCGACATACTCCAGGTCGGAGCCGACAGGGATCCCGCGGGCCAGGCGCGTCACGCGCACCGATCGCGTTCGCAAAAGGCTCTCCAGGTATACTGCGGTAGCCTCGCCTTCGACGCTCGCGTTGGTCGCCAGAATCACCTCCGTCGTCCGTCCCTCCGAACCGTCGATTCGCTCCATGAGAAGCTCGATGCTGAGACTCTCGGGACCGATTCCGTCGAGTGGCGAGAGGCGGCCTCCGAGCACATGGAAGAGCCCACGGTACTGTCCGGCCCGCTCGATCGCTCCCACCTCGTACGCCTCCTCGACGACGCAGATCACCCCCCGGTCCCGCGACAGGTCCTCGCACACGGGACACAGTTCCGCTTCGCAGTAGTTGCCGCACCGGGGGCACGGGTGGATGCGGTCGGCCACGTCCTCGAGCGCTCGGGCGAGGCGCCGCACGTCGCCCTTGCTTCCCTTTACCAGGTGAAAGGCCAGGCGCAGGGCAGTCTTGGTCCCCACACCGGGCAGCCTCCCCAGTTCACGGGTCAGATGGTCGATCGCCGACACGGCAGCGAAACGGGGTCAGAACAGTCCCGGCAGCTGCACCGGCAGTCCGCCCGCCGCACCGCGCATCCGCTCTTCCGAGAACGTGCGGGCGCGATTCTGCGCCTCGGCCACGGCAGCGACCACGAGATCCTCGAGCATCTCGACATCTTCCGGGTCTACCACCTCCGGCTCGATCGAGAGGGTGACCAGATCCCCCTTGCCCGTGACGCGCGCCGTCACCATGCCACCACCCGCAGACGCCTGGATCTGTTCCGATTCCAGGCTGTCCTGCAGCTCCTTGACCTTCTCCTGGAGCTGCTGTCCCATCTTCATCAGTTGCTGAATACTTGTCATCGTTCGCTCAATCCACGAATTCCAGGTCCAATTCCTTCACCGCCCGCTCGATGTGCGGAGCGCGTTCGACGAGATCGCGCAAACGTGTCTGACGGGCTGTCTTTTCGGTGACCCTCACCGCAGCGCCGCCGGAGGGCCGGGCGGCGACATCCACGATTGAAATCTCGGCAGAATCACGGCCCGCATGAAGTGCCAATCCTTTTTCGAGTTTCCGCCGTACGGAAGAATCCTGCAGCTTCTCCGCCACCAGGTCGCCGTGCGTCTCCAGGATGAGGCGCTTGCCGTCTTCCCTTGCCCGGGTTTCACCGAGCGCCACTCTGAGCCCCTTAGGGCTGTACGAACGATCCGCCAACACCAGCGGCCACGCTTCCGCCAGGCTGCGGGGCGCGCGGGCTGGTGCGGTGGAATCCGGTTGACCTGGTGCGGGTGCGGGCGCCGAGGTTTGCGGCGCGGGTGGCGGTGGGCTCTCCGAAGGGGCCGCGGGGCGCTCGGGAGACACTGTCCGGTCCGGCGCGGTCGGCGGCTCGGCCGGGCGCGGGGAGCGGACCGGCGTGACGTCCCGGGCCGGCGCGCTGCCCAGCGCGCGAATCACATCCTCCAGTTCCACGGTTCGATCCAGGTAGCTCAGCCGCAGCAGCAGCACCTCCACAAGGACCCGGGGGCGGCCGGTGCGCCTCAGGCTGCCGTCCGACTCCAGTGACGAGCACATCGCGAGCATGCGCACGAGGTCCCCCGGCGCGAACTGGGCCGCGCGCCGCGCGAACTCGTCGCGGAGTTCCGTCCCCATCATGCCGGGCGAACTCTCGGGATCGACCGTCATGCGGAGCAGGAGCCGCAGCTTCTCGGTAAGGCCGTGGTAGAATTCCACCAGGTCGTACCCCTCGTCGATCAGCGTCTCGACAAAGTCGAAGACATCTCCGTGCCGCCGCTGGGCGATGATATCGAAGATCTGCAGGTACCGCTCTTCCGCCACCACCCCCAAGACCCGAACCACCGAGTCGGTGGTGACCTCCCGGTCCGAGAGCGCCAACACCTGATCCAGCAGGGAGAGTCCGTCGCGCATCCCCCCGTTGGCCTTGCGGGCAATCGCGCGCAGGGCCTCGGGATCGGAGGCGATTTCCTCGGCCTCGAGCACACTGCGCAGGCGCTCGACGATGTCGTCGGCTCCGATCCGTCTGAAATCGAAGCGCTGGCACCTGGAGAGGATCGGCGAGGCCGTCTGCTCGATCTTGCGCGGCTCGGTCGTTGCAAAGCAGAAAATCACCCGGGGAGGAGGCTCCTCCAGGATCTTGAGGAGCGCGTTCCAGGCCTCGCGCGTCAGCATGTGGGCTTCGTCGAGGATGTAGACCTTGTAGCGGCCTTCTTCCGAGGGCGCGTACATCGCCCGCGTTCTGAGGTCGCGCGCATCGTCCACGCCCCGGTGGGACGCGGCGTCGATCTCGACGACGTCGAGCGATGTGTGGCCGGCCCAGATTCTCTCGCAATCGTCGCACTTCCCGCAGGGTTCGCCTTCCGTCGCCCGATCGGCGCAGTTGAGCGACATCGCGAGAATCCGGGCGATGGTCGTCTTGCCGACGCCACGGGGTCCGCAGAAGAGGTAGGCGTGCCCGACCCGGTCTCCGGCCACGGCGCGCTTGAGCGTCTCGGACACATGCTCCTGGGTCGCCACCTCGTCGAAACGGCGGGGCCGGTACTTCCTGGCTAGGGCGAGATAGGACAAGGTGCCGTTGACGGGGGCTTCAGGGTGGCCGCGCAAGGTGCCCCAGGCACTCCGCGACGACGGTTACCGCACTTACCGCTGCTACCGGCGGGGTCCTGACGGGGTTCATGAGTTCCCGACCCGCGGACCTGGGGCACGCAGCAAAGCTACCCGTAACCGCGAACGAGCGTCAACCGGGGCGCCACGCGTCGGGGATGTGCTCGATCGTGGTCTCGCCGCCTCTGATCCCCACTCCGACCGCATCGAAGCGGTAGGTCGTGCCCGGCCGGCCGTTTTCGTGAATCCAGCGCCGGGCCGCGGCCACGACCGCCTTCCTCTTGGTTCTTCCTATCGGCTCCAGCAGGGTGCCGCCCGTCGAGGTCGCGCGGGTCTTGACCTCCACAAACGCCACGATGCCCCCTTTCGACATCACCAGATCGATCTCCTTGGGCCCCGCCCGATAGTTGCGGGCAAGCACCGTCCACCCCCGAGAGGACAGATGGGCGGCTGCAAGCGCTTCTCCATTCCGGCCGAGGTCCCACTTGTTCGTTTCCATCGGCGACAAGCTGGCGAGGGAACCGGGGCGATGGAATGGCTGGATGGGACACCTCGGGAATCTCGCGCGCGGCGGGCTGTGTCGGGAATCGCCGCAACGAACGTCCGCGGCCCGGCCACCCGTCCCCCGGGCTCAGTCCGTCGACCCTACTCCGGCCGCTTCCGGCAAAGTCCACAGCGACCGGTCGATCGCCTTGGCGATGGGCCCGCACTGGCGGATCAGCTGCTCGAACTGCTCCGGATACAGACTCTGGGCGCCGTCCGAGAGCGCCTCGGGCGGGTTCGGATGGACCTCGATGATCAGTCCGTCGGCTCCGGCGGCCACCGCCGCCCGGGCCATCGGCGTGACCTTGTTCCGCACGCCCGTCCCGTGACTCGGATCGGCAATGACCGGAAGGTGGGTCAGCGACTTCACCAGGGGAACGGCCGTGAGATCCAGCAGATTGCGGGTTTGCTGATCGAAGCTGCGCACCCCGCGCTCGCACAGGATCACGTCGGGGTTGCCTTCGCTGAGCAGATACTCGGCCGCGAGGAGCAATTCGGTGATCGTCGCCGACATCCCCCGCTTCAGAAGCACCGGCCTGCCGGACCTCCCCGCACGCTTCAGCAGCGGGTAGTTCTGCATGTTGCGGGCCCCGATCTGGATCACGTCGGCGTGTTCCGCGACCAGCGCCACGCCTTCCGGTTCGACGGCCTCGGTCACGATCGCCAGACCCGTCGCTTCGCGCGCTTCCGCGAGCAACTCGAGACCCTTCGGACCCAGGCCCTGGAAGGAGTAGGGGGAAGTGCGAGGCTTGAAGGCTCCACCCCGCAGCGCGCTCGCACCGGCGTCGCGCACCCGCGCGGCGATGTCCAGGATCTGACCGCGCCCCTCGACGGCGCAGGGCCCCGCGATGACGACCACGTCGCGACCGCCCAGAACGGCCCCGTTGCCAAGGTCGACCAGGGTGTCATCCTCGCGCCACTCTCTGGATACCTGCTTGTAGGGCTTGCTGACCTTGATCAGCTCGCGGACGCCCGGTAGACCCGTTAGCCGGGCGGACTCCACCCGGCCGTCGTTGCCGACGAGTCCGATGGCCGTCCGCTGCCGTCCGGGCATGGGCTTGGCGCCGTATCCCATCGCCGAGATGGTGTCCACGACCCGCTGTATCTCTTCGGGCGTCGCCCGGTGATCCATGACAATGAGCACAATCAAGCCTTTCCCAAGCTGAAACGCTGCCCGTCCCGGGCGCAGACCACCCGACCGGTGAAACCGGCCTCGCGCACCAGCGACGGGACCGAGTCCGCCTCGAGGGGCGGGTAGAGATGAGTCAGGACAAGAGTCCCGGGTCTGGCGCGAATCGCCATGTCCGCCACCGAACCGGGGGACAGATGGCCCGGCGCCTCGGAGGGGTCGGGGTGCGAGCACTCGCTGACCAGGACATCCACTCCGCGAAAGAAATCGCCGAGTGAAGGCTCCGGCCCGGTGTCTCCCGTATAACCCACCGAGCAGCCCCCGAGCTCGACGCGGACCGCCATCGAGCTGTCCGTATGCCGCGTGGGGTTGAAGCGCAGCTCGACCGACCCGTGCCTGTCGCCCCAGGTCCCGTCCCGGGCGACCTCCTCGTAGGCGACCGCGAACCCCGGCGCGACGATGAAGTCGCCGTGCGCGGCCCGGAGCGCCTCGGCCCGGCTGCGCAGCCCCGGAGGACCCACGATGCGAAGCGGCTCGCTGCGCGGCGACGGCGCAGCCCACTTGAGCGCGAAGAGAAGGTGGGGGAGATCGCCGAAATGGTCGGTGTGGTAGTGGGTGATGACGAGGTGGCTGACATTCCACCATGGCCTGCCGTGCCGCGCCAGGCCGTGCACCGCCCCGGGGCCCGAGTCCAGAAGGAGCATGAGGCCGTCCCGCTCCACGAGGTGGCAAGCGCAGCCGCGATCCGGCGAAGGGACCAGCGTACCCGAACCGATGACCGTCAGCGACGCCGTCAAGCGGTGGCCTCTGTTTCCGCGGGGGACTCGAGTCGCACGCCCACGATCGAGGAAACGCCGGGCTCCTCCATGGTGACGCCGTAGATCCAGTCGGCCGCCTCGATGGTGCGAGGGTTATGCGTGATGACCACGAACTGGGTCTGCGACTTGAACCCCTGCAGGAGCCGGATGAACCGGCCGATGTTGGAATCGTCGAAGGGGGCGTCCACCTCGTCCAGCACACAGAAGGGGCTGGGCTTCACGAGGTAGATGCCGAACAGCAGCGACAGGGCGGTCAGCGCCCGTTCACCACCCGACAGGAGATCGATCCTCTGTGTGCGCTTGCCTTTGGGGGCAGCGTGGATCTCGACGGGCGATTCGAGCGGGTTTTCCGGATCGGAAAGCCACAGCTTCGCCTGTCCTCCGCTGAACAGGTGGTGGAAGGTCGAGCGGAAGTTCTCGTTGATCGCCTCGAAGCTGCTCATGAAGAGTTCCGTGGCGGTCGTGTTGATCCGGCGTATCGCCGATCGCAGGTCGTTCCTGGCCGCGGTCAGGTCCTCCTGCTGGCGCACGAGGAAATCCAGGCGCGCACTCTCTTCCGCGTGCTCCTCCATGGCCAGCATGTTGACGGGACCGATGCGGCTCAGGTTGCGCACGATCTCTGCCAGCTCGTCTCGAAGGGTCTCCGGGTCCTCCTCCACCGGTTCCGCCTCGTCGAAGAGCACTTCCGCCGGGCGGCCCCACTCCGCCTCCAGGCGCTCCGCGATCCTGGCCGCCCGGTTGCGGATGTCCTGCTCGCGCAACTCGAGCTGGTGACGCTGGCCGACCGCTTCCCTTTCGGTCGCGCGCAGGTCGCGAAGCCGGCGCTCGGCGTCCGCTACGGTCGCCGTGGCCCCGGCGAGCAGGCGGTCGTGCTCCGAAAGCGACGACCTCAATGCGTCCCGCTTCGTGAACAGCCCCTCGAGTGCGTCCCGTCCCTCCTCGCGGCCTGCGCGCACGCGCTCCATCTCTTCCACGAGGGACGATTTCTCACCCGCGAGCTCATCCAGCCGGGCGGCGGCGCGCTCCAGCGTGGCGTGGGCGTCCAGCAACTGCCCTTCCAGCCGTTCGAGCCTGCTCTCGAGCCTGGCGGCCCGGATTGTCGCCTCCGATTCGGCATCGCGAGCCTGCTCCCACTCTGCTTCCACCGCCGCAAGTACGCTGCGCCGATCGTCGAAGCGGCTTGTCAGCGCCTCCTCCTCTTCCCGGAGTCGGGCCCGCTCCGCTTCGGCGGCACGTTCTCGGTGAAGTGCACCCTCGCGGGTCGCCCGGGCCCCTTCCAGGCGACGGGAAATCTCCTCCTGGTGGCGCGCCAGCCGCTCACGCCGATCACTCTGGGTCGCGATCTCGGATTCGGCAGCCCGGGCCTCGTCGCGCGCCGCCAGCACCTGCTCGGAGGCCGCATCCGCCTGTGCCTCGCAAGCGGCGTGTTCCTCCTCCAGGTCGAGCCGCGTCGCCCGCGCTTCGTCCAGGCCGCTTCGCGCCAGCTCGCACTCGGCATCAAGAGCCTCGATCCGTCCCCTGCGCTCCAGCCGCCCTTCGGCGCCGGATTCCGGGAAGAGATGCACCACTCCCCTGTAGTCGCTCCATCCGTCCTTCGAGGCCGCCACGCCCCCAAGGAGAACCCTCACCCAGGGCGCACCCTCTCCGAGGGCCGTCACGCCCGCGGGGAGGTCGCCGGCCGGCTCCGGGGCCGTGTCCAGGGGCAAGAGCAGGAGCGGCGCCACGCGGTCGTCGGCCCCGTGATACCAGCGCGCGATCCGCTCGACTTCATCGTTGCCGCCAACGATCAGCGCCGTCCCGAACCGGCCCAGCACTTCGTCCACGCCGCGGGCCACGACTCCGGAAACCCTGACGTAATCCGAAACCGCGCCCCGAACCGCGTCCGGAAAGCTCTCGCGCGCGGCCCTCGCAACCGACCCCGCGCCCTCGTCCCGCTCTGCGACGCGCCGCAGCGCCGTGCTCTCCGCCTCCAGCGCCGAGAGTTGTGCTTCGGCCTCCATCTCACGGGTCCGAGCCGTCTGGAGATGCTCACGCACCAGGGCCAACCGCCGCCGGCTCGCGTCGAATTCCCGCGTCGCTTCCTCGGCGGATTGCACCGTGGCGCTGCGGCGATCGGAGAACAGGTCGCGCTGGGACTCGACCTCGCGCAGCGCGCCCGCACCCTGCCGGGCATCGAGCGAAAGCCGCTGGATCCTGTGCTCCAGTTCGCGCGCCTGAAGACCGGCGCTGTCGCGATCGCCCTCCAGCCGAGCCATCGTCCTGGCGAGGCCTCGGCTCCGCTCCTCCAGTTCGCGGACCTCGCCTCGGGCCGTATCGAGACGCTCCCTCACGTCGGCAGCGGTCCGCTGCCGTTCTGTAAGGTTTGCTTGTAAAGATGTAAAGTGAACTTTACATTCGTCTCTTGAATCCGTGAGGGTGACCACCTCATCCGCGGAGCGGGTCCGCAGTGACGTCTGCATCCGGTGCTCGCCGGCGATCTGATCCAGGCGGTGCCGGCCATTGGCGAGGCGCTCTTCCGCCACCGCCACGTCCGTCTCGATGCCCGCCAGCTCGCGGCCCACGGCATCGAGCCGTCCCCCGCACGCCGCCCGCGCCTTCTCGGCCTCGACGCGCTCGACACGGGTCCGTTCGAGTTCGGCCTCCGCCGTCGCCAGCGCGGCCGCCATCCCGGCGGACTCCTCCCGGTCCGACTGCAGCTCGCGCTCGACTCGCTCGAGGCGGTCGTGCAGCTGGTCCAACTCTTCCCTCACCACCGCGACCTCGACCGCGAGACGCCGCTCTCGCAGCTCGCGGTAGCGCTGGGCCTTTCCCTTCTGGCGAGCCAGCGACCGGACCTTGGTCCGCACCTCGCCGATCACGTCCTCGACCCGTTGAAGGTCCGCTTCGGAGGTCTCAAGCCGCCGCAGGGCCGAGCGCCGGCGCTCCTTGTACTTGCCGATTCCGGCGGCCTCCTCGAAGAGCGACCGCCGCTCGTCGGTGCGCCCCGAGAGGATCGCGTCGATCATACGGATTTCGATCACCGAGTACGCGTTGGCGCCGAGGCCGGTATCGCGGCACAGGTCGACAATGTCGCGCAGGCGGCAGGACGCCCGGTTGAGGCGGTAGTCGCTTCCCCCGTCCCTGTACACGGCCCTGCCGATCTCGACTTCGCCGTAGGGGATCGCAAGCGCGCCGTCGTCGTTCGTCACGACCATCGAGACCGAGCCGCGGTTGACCGGCCTTCGCGAGGCCGTGCCCTGGAAGATCACCTCCTCCATCTTCGCGCCGCGGATCACCGTGGGCCGCTGCTCGCCGAGCACCCAGCGAATGGCATCGCCGATATTCGACTTTCCGCACCCGTTGGGCCCGACAATCGCCGTGATTCCGTCGTGGAACTCCACTCGCGTCGAGTCCGGGAAGGACTTGAATCCGTGGAGCTGGATGGACTTGAGCTTCACTGGACGGTGGGCTCGTGGAAAACGGCCGACGGAGCGTCGCCCCACAGCGCTTCGAGGCGGTAGAATTCGCGAACCGCGGGATGAAAGACGTGCACCACGTAGTCGATGTAGTCGACCAGCACCCAGCGCCCCTCATCCAGCCCTTCGATGTGCTCCGGCCTGTTTCCGTCTCGCTTGCCCGAGTCGATGACGTGATCCGCGACGGCACGTACGTGAATATCCGAGCGGCCTGTCGCGATGACGAAGAAGTCGGTGGCGCTCGAGAGGGAGCGCAGATCCAGAACGGTGACGTCGATCGCCTTCCTGTCGAGGGCGCATTCCACCGCCCGACGCACCTCGGGCGGCATCTCGAAGTCGGCTTTGGTTTTCAACAGAAGGACCTCCTGCACTGCGAGGAGCCTTGTCAGCCGGCGTCAGCCCAGATCGTGCCGGTGGGGGTCAATCCGCCTCGGCCTCCACAATCACACGCACCTCGGTTTCCACGCCCGCCTCAAGGCGGATCACGACCACGTGTTCGCCCACGCTCTTGATCGGTTCCTCGAGCAGCACGGAACGCCTGTCCAGATCGAAGCCGATCTGCGATTCGAGCGCGCGGTCGAGAATATCTTTCGCGTTGACGGAGCCGAACAGGGTTCCCTCCTCGCTCGCTCTCGCCGTGAAGTTGAGTGTAAGCCCCTCGAGGCGCGACGCCCGACGGTTGGCTTCCAGATAGGCCCTGCGGGCCTGCTCTTCGCGGCTCCGCCGCTCGTCCTCGATGCGCCGGACGTTTGCTTCGGTCGCCCGGTACGCCAGTCCCTTGGGGATCAGGAAGTTGCGGGCGTAGCCGGGTTTTACGTTGATGAGGTCGCCAGCCTTCCCGAGGTGCGCGACCGCTTCACGCAATATCAGTCTCATCGGATGCTCCGGTTGGGTTGCTGCGGCTCAGGCGCCGTGGTCCCTGACGTAGGGCAGTAGGGCCAGGTGGCGGGCGCGCTTCACGGCGGTGCCCAGCTGCCGTTGGAAGCGGGCCGTGACCTTGGTGGTCCGCTTCGGAAGGATCTTCCCCTGCTCCGTGAGGAAGCGTGACAGCGTGGTCACATCCTTGTAGTTGAGGAGCACGATTGGCGGCCCCTCGTGGCGCCGGCGCCGTCCCCGCGCACCGGAAAACACCGGCGGCCCCGAGGATACCTCGACGCTCGCCGGCTCCTCGTCCTCCGCCGACTCCTCGGCCTGGGCGCCGGCGGGCTCTTCCTCGGCGGATTCGTCCTCGCCGGACTCATCCCCGGCGGCGGACGAGGCCTCGCCGGCTTGCGCTTCGCCCTCTTCGGCGACGGCTTGCACCGGACGTTCCGCAAGCACCGAAGCCCCCGATGCCGGTTGCCCCTCGTTGAGCACGATGAGGTACCGCATGGCTTCCTCGTCGAGCTTCAGCAGGCGTTCGAACTCGGGGAGCGCCTCGGGGTGGGTCGCGACATGGACGATCACGTAGTAGCCGGTTTCCGATTTTTGAATCGGGTAGGCGAGTTGCCGGACTCCCCAGTGGTCGACCGACGTGATCTCCCCGCCGAGTGCGGCGTGGAATGCCTCGAGCTTGGCGTCGACGGCATCCTGGTCCAGGTTGGAATCCAGGATATAGACGATTTCGTATTCTCTCATTCGCGGGAACTCCCTCGGACCGCAGTTGTTGACGGGCTCCGCCGTCCCGGGCGGAGCGGGCTGTTGTCATTCAAATGTAGCACCTTGGCAACTGGCGCGGGAAGCCGATCTTGTGTACGCTTCGGACTCGGAAGCCCACCCACAGCGACTATCGACCATGCACTTCACCTTTGTCGGAATACCGGACAGCGAGACCTTCGGCTGGTTCTCCAGTGGATTGCGCGAGGTGATGGAATCGGAGGGGCATCGCCATACGGACAATGTGGACGAGGCCAAGCTTGTCCTGACCTTCTTTCCGATGGGACATCCCCGGCCCGTGCGAAGAAAGGCCAATGCCGTCTTCGTGTGCGCGATCACGGAGTTCCCGGTGCCCTTCGACGAACACATTTCACAGGGGTACCCGACGCTTCTGCGCGCGCTCGCGAATCTCGCCGTTGGCCTGGTGCCCTCGGACGACGGAGCCGTGCCGAACGCCCACTTCATCACACCCGAACAGGGGCACTACATCGTGTCGGGCGAACTGGACCGGGACGAGTATTTCCGACAGGTCTACGCGCGAGTCGAGCCGCTGGCCTCGTCCACTCTGGTGATCGACAATTTCTTCGAGCCCGACCTGCCGCCGGAGCTGTGGCACGGTGACGAGATCAGTCAATCGATCTCCCGCGCGGGGGGGCGGCTTGAGCGCATGGACCTCCTGCCAGCTCCTTTCCCCGTTGGAGAATACCTCGGCAAGAAGGATCTCCGGCACCTCAAGCGACTCTTCGGTATCGGAGGGCTCAGCTACGGGAACGTGTCGGCCCGCTACAACGAGGACTGGTTCTGGATGAGCGCGAGCGGGGTTGACAAATCCAAGCTGCAGGATATCGGTCAGCACATTCTGATGGTCAAGGACTACGATCCGCAGAGGAACGGCATGGTGGTCGCCCACCCCCCGGGGGTGGTGCCGAAGCGTGTCTCCGTGGACGCGATCGAGCACTGGATGATCTACCGCGAGCACCCCGATGTCGGGGCGATCCTGCACGTTCATGGCTGGATCAACGGCGTGCCGTCGACAGAGTTCAACTACCCCTGCGGCACCAGGGAGCTGGGTCAGGCCGTGGCCGATATCGTCAGGGAGGCGAAGGACCCGAGCCGCTGCGTCGTGGGACTCAAGAACCACGGGCTCACGATCACCGGGACCAGCCTCGACGAGATCTTCGAACGTGTCGAAGATCACATCGTGCCAACCGTGCCGATGGACTAGGGGTACTCATCGCTGGAGGGCCCCGGCGCCGCCTCAAGCGGTCCGGGGGATTGACCGGGCCCTGTCAAGCAGCCCGAGGCATGAACCGGCTATGCGCCTGCGGCCTGCTGGACGGCCGGAACCAGATCCAGGTACTTCGAGTAGCCCCAGCGGGCCTCGTCAAGATCCAGGCGTTCGGTATTGGTGTGCGCGTATCGCTCCTCGCCCGGGGCGAAGCCGATGGTGGGGACGCCCCTGACGCCGCAGGTCCAGCCGCCGTCGGTCGCGAAGACCCAAGGCCGGACCCGGGCGGGACCGGTGCCGGTCCGCCGCCCGACCGCGCCCGCCGCCGCCGTGACGATCGGGTGGCCGGGATCCATGAGGAAGCCCGGGCTCAGGAGGCGGCGTTCCTCCTCGACACCCGTGTAGGCGCGTTGCAGTTGTGTGGCCATCCGGACCTCGACGCCGGCTCCGCGCTCACCCCCTTCTTCCGCGTCGAAGCGACGCAGGTGGGGGCCCAGCGCGTCCTCGACCCGGGCGACGAGGCTCTCTTCGGTGTCGACGGGAAGGATGCGCCAGTCGAGCGTGACCGTCACCCGGTCGGGGATCACGTTGAGGCTTGCCGGAACGGCTTCCACGCCGGTTGCGACGACGGAAGCAGGGCCGAGGACCTCATCGGAGTCCTGACGAGCGGCTAGGTCGGCAACGCCCGCGAGGATGGGGGACACGAGGTCGAGGGCGTTGCGGGCGCGATCGGGGGCCGAAGCGTGGCCCGCCAGGCCCGTGCCGACGATCTCGATCTCGGCGCGTCCCCGGTGGCCGATGGCGATGTCGCCCTGTGTCGACTCGCCGATGATGACGAGGTCGGGACGAAGTCCGCCATCGGGGCGGGTCAGGTGGTCCATTCCCCACCCGCCCCGCTCTTCGTAGACGGGATGGGCGACGATTATGTCGCCCGACGCCTGGCCCCGAAGCGCCGCGGCCACATGCGTCTGCAGTGCCAGCGGGCCCTTGATGTCCATGGCGCCGCGGCCGTGAAGGCACCCGTCGGCGATGACACCGCCGAAGGGCGGATACTCCCATTCGGCGGGATCTCCCTCCGCCACCATGTCCAGGTGTGCGCTCAGCATGACCCTGGGACCCGTCCCCCCGCGCACGACCCCCACGACGCTGCCCAACTCGTCGGTCCGGACCTCGTCGTAGCCGAGCGACTCCATCTCGTCCACGACGCGTCGGGTGAGCTCGCCCTCCTCACCCGGCAGCGAGGGGATGCGGATGAGATCCTGCGCGAATTCGATGGCGCCCTCGAAGGACGCGGATCTGGAAGCGGTCACATCAGGCCTCCTCGGCGGAAAACGTTGGTTTCGACAGGACTCAGCCGCTGATGAACCACGGCGCCAGCACCAGCGACACCACGCTCATCAGCTTGATGAGGATGTTCAGCGACGGGCCGGACGTGTCCTTGAAGGGATCTCCCACCGTGTCGCCCACCACGGCGGCCTTGTGCGCGTCGGAACCCTTGCCGCCGTGCGCGCCCCCCTCGATGTACTTCTTGGCGTTGTCCCAGGCCCCGCCGGCATTCGCCATGAAGAGCGCCATCAATACCCCGGTGACGGTGGCCCCGGCGAGCATCCCGCCGAGCGCTTCGATCCCGAGGAAATGTCCGACGAGGACCGGAGCCGCCACCGCCGTGATCCCCGGCAGCAGCATCTCGCGGAGCGCCGCCCGGGTCGAAATGTCCACGCAGCGCGCCGAGTCGGGCTTGGCGGTGCCCTCCATGATGCCCGGGATCTCGCGGAACTGGCGCCGCACCTCCTCGACCATGCCGGCGGCCGCGCGGCCCACGGCGGTCATGGTGAACGCTCCGACCAGGAAGGGCAGCATGCCACCGATGAAGAGGCCGACAACCACCAGCGGGTCGACGATGTTGATCTCGGTGAGCCCCACGGAGGTGGAGTAGGCCGAGAAGAGCGCCAGCGCGGTGAGCGCGGCCGAGCCGATCGCGAAGCCCTTGCCGATGGCGGCCGTGGTGTTCCCGATCGCGTCGAGCGAGTCCGTGACTTTGCGCGTCTCCGGCCCCAGGCCGGCCATTTCGCTGATGCCGCCCGCGTTGTCGGCAACCGGTCCGTACGCGTCGACCGACATGGTCGCGCCGACCGTCGCCAGCATGCCGACTGCGGCGATACCGATGCCGTAGAGGCCGCAGGTGAGGAAGGAGACCAGAATGGCCGCACAGATCAGCAGGAGCGGGATGGCCGTCGACTCCATGCCCACGGCCAGCCCGGTGATGATGTTGGTAGCCGAGCCGGTTTCGGAAGAGGCCGCGATCTTTCGCACCGGGCGCGATCCGGTGTAGTACTCGGTCACGACGCCGATCAGGATGCCGACCAGGGTGCCGGACAGGATGGCCCAGAAGGGACCCATCGGCGAACGGATCGTGCCGGTCACGGGGTCGGCGATCGTCATGTCCAGCTGCTTGACGACAAAGAACATGAGGAGCAGGAAGAGACCCGCCGCGATGAAGGTGACGTTCCGGAGTGCTGCGCCCGGGTCGGAACGCTCGAGTAATTTCATCGAGGCGATCGCGATCACGGAGCAGACGAGGCCGACCAGCACCGTGATGATCGGCAGGGCGACCGCTTCGACGCTGCTCGCCGCGAGCGCCACCGATGTCGCACCGATGGCGATCGTGGCCACGATCGAGCCCACGTACGACTCGAAGATGTCGGCGCCCATTCCCGCCACGTCGCCCACGTTGTCACCGACGTTGTCGGCGATCGTGGCCGGGTTGCGCGGATCGTCCTCGGGAATTCCCGCCTCCACCTTGCCGACGAGGTCGGCTCCGACATCGGCCGCCTTCGTGAAGATGCCCCCACCGACGCGTGCGAAGAGCGCGATGGAAGACGCCCCCATGGCAAAGCCCGAAATGATCTCGGCGAAGCGCGGAAGTTCCCCGGTGCTCGGGATCGCGTCGGCCGCGAGCAGCGTGTAGAGGACACCGATGCCGAGAAGTCCCAGCGCGGCTACCGAGAGGCCCATGACCGCGCCGCCGAAGAAGGCGATCCGGAGCGCCTTGCCCTGCCCTTCCTGATTGGCGGCGGCGGATGTGCGGACGTTCGCCCTCGTCGCCGCCTTCATCCCGAAGAACCCGGCGAGAACGCTGCTGCCCGCGCCGGCGATGTACGCCAGCGCGGAAGCCTGCCCGATCGCCAGATAGAGCAGGACGGCGACCACCGCCACGAACCCGGCGAGCACGGTGTACTCCCGGCGCAGGAAGGCCATTGCGCCGTCGTGGATCTGGTCGGCCAGATCGGACATCACTTCGGTGCCCTGCGGCTGTCTGACCACGTAGCGGTAAACCAGCAGTGCGGCCAGCAGCCCGAAGGCACCGGCCACCCACGACCAGTCGGTAAAGTCCAGGGGATTCATAGCGTCTTCGGATTCCTGTGTCTGAGAATTGGATTGATCTGTTGCATTTTCATCGATTGAACCTGTTCATCGCGACTTCGACACCGCTTTCGGCCCACACGCCCACTGCGTCGCTGAGCTCCGGCAGCATCTCCACGATGCGATCCTCGTCCTCTTCCGGCATCGCCGAAAGCACCCAATCGGAAAGATCAGTGTCGGCCGGGACGATCCCCACTCCGACGCGGAGACGGGCGTACGCATTCGTGCCGAGCACCGCCGTGACGGACTTGAGTCCGTTGTGGCCGCCCGCACCGCCCCCCGGGCGAAAGCGAACCCGGCCCACATCGAGGTTTGCGTCGTCGGTCACGACCAGAAGATCGCTCTCCACCTCGAATCCTCCGATCCGCCACAGGTTGGTAACGGCCAGCCCGCTGCGGTTCATGTAGGTACGCGGCTTGACCAGGAGCATCGTTCGGCCACGCACGTCGCGCTGGGTCTCGAGCCTCCTCGCACGGCGCGAGAAGGGTTCGAAGTCGTGGTCGTATGCGAAGCGATCCAGCACCCACCAGCCGACATTGTGACGGGTTTCATCGTATTCGGGTCCCGGGTTTCCCAGCCCGACCACCACCTTCGTTCGGGCCTCGGGGGCGTGGCGCTCTGCCTCACCTCCCGGCGTCAACCGTTGTCCCCGCCTGATCCCGCGGCCTGGACGCGGAGAAAATCGACGTGAAGGAGCTCGGTGCGGAAAGGATGCGCCTGAACATCCTGAACCACCGCCTGCTCGCTCCCACCGCCGTCGAGGGTGAGGGTCAGTACCGTGTCGTCGAGAGAGATCGACTGGAGGAGATTGACCGCTGCGCGGGCTTCCATGGAGACCAGGACTGTGTCGCCCCCGCCCCCATAGATCACCCCAGGCACGCGCCCGGAGCGCCGCAGCCGGCGCGCGTCTCCTTTTCCAGCCTCGCTACGTGTTTTCAGATTCAGCTTTGCTTCCATATGACATTTCCGTTACTTCAGCGGGACCTTGAGGTCAGCCTGCGACCACTTTGGGCGGTCCGTACTGATTCGTGAGCTCGAACAGTTTGCTGACCGATGCGTTGGAGTGTATGTAGGTGATGGCCCTGGACAGCAGATCGGCCACCGAGAGCACAGTCAGCCGGTCGAAACGCTTCTCCTCGGGAATGTGGATCGTGTTGGTCACAACCAGCTCCACCAGGGGGGTTGCGGAGAGCTTTGCCACGGCGTCGCGCGAAAGCAGGGCGTGTGTAGCCCCGACGTAGACCCGCCTGGCGCCCCTTTCCATGAGGGCGTTGACGGCCTCGGCAATCGTGCCGCCGGTGTCGATCATGTCATCGGTGATGAGGCAGGTATGGCCGTCGACATCGCCCACCACGTTGAGGACTTCGGAGACGTTCGCGAAGGGCCGGCGCTTGTCGATGATCGCGAAGGACGCACCGAGGCGCTTCGCGAATCCCCGGGCCATTTTCGCCGAGCCGACATCGGGCGCAACCACGACCAGGTCCGAGAACCGCTTCTGACGGAAGTAGCTCGTGAACACCGGCGCGGCGTAGAGATGGTCGACCGGGATGTCGAAGAAGCCCTGGATCTGGTGCTGGTGAAAATCGATGCTCACCACCCGGTCCGCCCCGGCTGCGACGATCAGGTTGGCTGTGAGCTTGGCGCCGATCGCAACCCGCGGCTGGTCCTTGCGATCCTGGCGCCCGTACCCGAAGTACGGAATCACGGCGGTAACCCGGGCCGCCGATGCCCGTTTCGCCGCGTCGATCAGGAGCAGCAACTCCATGATGTTGTCGGCGTTCGCGACCGTCGGCTGGACGATGAACACGTCCCTGCCCCGGGCGTTCTTGTCGATGCGCACGAAGATCTCGCCATCTGCGAAGTTGTAGATGGTGGCCCCGTCCGACGGGGTCCCGAGATTGTCGGCGATTTCTCCGGCCAACGGCCGGTTGGCCCGCCCGGCGAGGAGGAGGAGGGGATTTGGCCCGATGGATGCTTCCATGACCGATCGCAGAGTGATGAAAGGTATCGATTCGGTGACAGCCGTATAGTATAGCGAATCGGAACGTATTTGTGGGAGAGCTACCGGACGGTAAAGCCCCGTCGTCCCGACAGCGGCGCGCGGCCCGCCACCGACACCTCAACCACGACATCATACTGGCCGGCCTCCAGCTCCGGCAAGCTGATCCGGAAAGACCGGAACAGGGGCCTGGGCCGGTCGGGGCCGGGCTCCTCCCACGCCACCGCGACCTCTTCCTTCGGGCCACCGATCCCCAGCCAGCGCACTGCCCGCGTCAGGATCCCTTCACCCTTCCTCTCCACCCATGCGTTGAAGCCCACCACCTCTGAGCGAAACCCCAGGCCGTACACCTCCAGAGCTACGCCGATGGCCTCGTCGGCATCCACCTCGGTCGAGCCACGCAGCGAGGTCAGCATTTCGGCGAAGCCGTCAGGGTCGGCGGAGCCGTCCAGGAGCATCAGGTCCGATATGGAGAGGACATCCGGTGGCACATGCCGGAGCCCCACCCCCGAGCGCAGGCGATACCCGCGGCGGATATCGGGCGCCCAGGCCTCGAGACTCACGATGCCCCAATCCGCCCACGGGACGCGGCCCGAAAGCCGGACCGTGGCTGCCGACGGTGTCTCGGCTCGCGCGTCCAGCTCGATGGTGCCGTCCTGCTCGACGAAGAGTCCCGCATGCAGGAGCCGGGGAACGGATGCCGCGCTGTCCCCGGTTTGCAGGTCGCGGGGTGTCCAGGCCCCCGCGACGACCACGCCGTCGCGCCGCCAGAACCGTCCCACCTGGCCGTCGAGCGGGGCGAGCGTGTCCAGAAACGGCGGCAGGTGGACACTGCGAGTGTGCCCCTCGGGTATCTCCCATGCGACCGCATCCTCGCCCTCGGGCCCCAGCACCCCCCCGGGGGGGAAGGTCCGGATCGCCCCCGGCTCATCTCGCCCCGTTACCCTGAACGATTGCGGGCCACCGCTGGGCCACGACCGCTCCCAGGCCACCGGCCACCCATAACGGACCGCAGCCTCGGCCAGATCCCTGCCCCACATCAGCTGGTGGGGATTTCGCGCGCCTTCCGAGCTCATCGCGTAAACCCACCGGGCCAGGTGGGCCGTCCATCTGTCATTGCCCGATGTCAGGAACAGCGGATCCGCCAACATCCAGAGACGGGCCGCCGCGCGCGCGGAGTCGGGCTGCTCGGAGAGCCAATCCAGCAGCTGGTTGTCGAGGACGGGCTCCGGGTCGGTCCATTCGCCGCGCGTTCGTGGCGGCATGGCATCCAGGGCCGCGCGGAACGCCGCTTCGGCGGCCTCGACCTCCTCCTTGTGGTGGAGCACGTAGCCCCGGTAGGCGTCGCATCGCCATCGCTCGGGCAAGCCGCAGCGCCGGGCCAGCATGTCGGCATCGTAAAGCCGTTTCGCCTCCACCAGGTACCGGATGCGCTGGCCGAAGACCCAGTGGTCGCCGGGGATCAGGCTGGCAAGCGAGTCCAGAGCGGCCAGAAACTCGGCGCGCGCCTCGCCGATGGCTTCCGGCTCTTCCCGCAGTTGCCAGTCCTCGTCGCGGTCGTCCCATACGCACAGCCGCCCGATGATTTCGTCGCACTCATGGCTCCCGCCCGAAAGGGTGCGTGGCAGCTCGCGGACCCGTCGCCGCTCGAACCGGCCCTGCAGGCTGCGAGCTCGGTCGTGCACTTCCGCGGAGTCGCGGAGGGCTTGCGGCACGACTTCGAGCGCACCTGTGAACAGCACCGGCAGGGCGACAGTGAGCGTGGTTTCGATGATCGTCATGGTCGGCGACTCCAGGTTGCACTATACCTTGAAGCCGGGTCCCCTGCGTGGCAACCTCGGTGGTTGCCTCGATGCCCGCATCCCAGGCTGGCGAAGTCAAGCGCCACGAAACGGAGTCGCAACATGTCCAGCTCCCGCAGCAGTCAGCTTCCCGTCCCCGCGGACCCCGGCATGATCATCCGCGACTTCATCGTCTTTCAGCTCAAGCTGGCGGCCGACGGCTTGAGGGATGTGGTAGCGATCAACCTCTCGATCATCGCCATCGTGATTGACCTGGTGGCAGGCCGCGGCGGCAAGTTCGGGCTGTTCTACGGCGTGGTGCGGCTCAGCAAGCGCTTCGAGAGCTGGCTGGACCTTCACAGGATGAAGGGGATTCCCGACGAAGGCGCCTGGGAGGAACGATTCGAACTTCCGGGAGGCGAGGCGGACGATCTCATCGACAGATTCGAAGATCTCGTGGAGCGCAAGACGTCCGAGATGCGTGTGAAGCGCGACCCGTGGGACGGGGAGGGCTGAGCGGAGGCCCGCACAGTTGGCCCGGGTGGATTCGAACCACCACCGCCGGTTCCAAAGACCGGTGTCCTGCCATTAGACGACGGGCCATTTCGCGGGCTGCTCGCCGCGGGACCTTCCGTAACGAATCGTAGCGCGATTGCAGGAACGGGTTCAAGGCGCCGACGTGGGATCTCCCGTTCCCGCAATCTGGCGCGGCTCCGGCATGGCAGTCAGCGTGGGGACGACGAGCGCGGCCGCGACCGCCTCATTCGCCTTGATCCGCCGGGCCGCCGAGTGCGCATCATGCTGGCGGGCGAAGATCCCGTACACGGCCGAACCGCTTCCAGTCAGCCGCGCAATCAGGGCACCGCCCCCGTCGAGCGCGCCCCGTACCTCGGCGAGCCGCGGGTGTCGGCCAAACACCGCGCGCTCGAAGTCATTCGACTGAAAGGCGGCGAGTCGACGCCAATCGGTTGACTCGAATCGCCTCAGCAGCCTGGGAGCCGCGGGAAGGGTGAGCCCGGCGGATGCCTCGCTGTACGCGGCCGCGGTCGACACCCGGTCGTGCGGGATCGCCAGAACGGCGTGGGCCGCCGGCGGCGGTGGAGACGGCAGCAGTCGGTCACCCCTGCCCCACGCCAGCGCGGTCGGATGTCCAGCGCAGAAGAACGGGACATCCGAGCCGACCCGGCCGGCTGTCTCGATCATCTCCGCGCGTCCAAGCGGCGACGCGTGCAGGAGATTCAGGGCGACCAGGGTACCCGCAGCGTCCGACGAACCTCCTCCCAGGCCGGTTCCAGCCGGGATACGTTTCGTCAGCGCCAGCGATACCGCCGGTTCCATTCCGGTAGCGGCGAAGAAGGCCCGGGCCGCCTTCATCACCGTGTTGTCATCCGGATCTCCGAGGTCGCCGATCATGTCGCCTGCGCCCGGCGCGGGTTCGCTCCTGTCGACCGAGATGGAGATCCCGGCAACGCTCGGCCGGACATCCACCCGGTCGAAAAGGCCCACCGCCTGGAACAGGGTCTCGATCTGGTGGTATCCCGAGTCCTCGCGCGCCAGAATGCGGAGAAACAGGTTCACCTTGGCGGGACAGGCCACAGATACTGAGGTCATCGTCGCGTCCTCACCGGGCGGCGCCGTCCTCGACGGGGCGACCTGTTCCCCGCGGGGCCCGTCCCTGTCCGCTCATGTCCTTCAGAGAGAGTCCGATTCGCCTGGCGTACCACAGCCCCATGAAGGTGATGGGGAAGAAGCTTCCGAAGTGCCACCCGACGGCGAAGCCCAGAGCCGGAGCGCCGACGATCCCGTAGACGCTGGTCAGTGCCAGGCTGGCACCGGCGTGGAAGGTGCCCACGTACCCGGGGGCCGACGGGACTGCGACCGCGAACGCTACCGCCGCGTTGGTCAGCAGGGCAGCCGCATACGGCAGATCGATGCCGAAGGCAAAGAACCCGATCCAGAATGACAGTGACTGCAGCGCCCACAGGCCCAAACTCCAGGCGAACGCCGGCAGCATGAGGCGCCAGCCGCGCAGCGAAGCCAGCCCCGCCACGATGTTCTCCGCAAAGCCCGCCACCGCCCGGGCGATCCCGGACGGCAACAGGGCACGGGCCAGCCGCTCGATGATGCTCAGACTGCCGCGTGGGAAGACCAGCAGAGTCAGGGCAACGGCCAGCACTCCTGAAAGCACCACCGAAATCCCTCGTATGCCGGCAACCAGCCCTTCGGGCAGGGCCCCCGAGGGGAAACTCGGGCTTGCCAGGGCAACGACCAGGAGAAGGAGAATGGCGACCCCGTCGAGAAAACGCTCGACCACCAGTGTGGCGAGCGCCGTCCCCACGGACACGGGTTCCAGGCGGCTGTACGAGTACGCCCGGGCAACCTCTCCGACGCGGGCCGGCAGGAGATTGTTGGCCATGAAGCCGACGCACACTGCCGCAAAGCGGGAGCGGAACGGGCTGTCGGGCTGCGCCGGGGCCAGAAAGTACCGCCAGCGCATGGCTCGCACGGGGAATGTCGCGGTCGTTACGGCAACGGCGAGAAGCAGGAGTCCGAAGTTCGCACTCCTGACATTATTCCAGACCTCAACAGGATCTTCGTTGCGAAACAGCCACCAGATCAGGAACGCCGCAATGGCGACCCCGAGCAGCGACATCCATCGATTGCGCATGACGTCAGAAGCCGATGGGCGGAACCCACTCGCCCGGACGGTGCACGCGTGCCGGGGCGCCGACAACGATCTCCTTCATCTCGCGCACGGCGCGTTCGATGCCGACAAACACGGACCGCGAGATCACGCTGTGCCCGATGTTCAGCTCCTCCACCAGCGGCAATGCCGCCACCGGGACGACGTTCTCGTAGGTGAGCCCGTGGCCGGCGTGCACGGCCAGGTCAGCCGCGTCGGCGAGGCCGGCCGCGACTTCGAGGCGCGCCAGCTCCTTCGCCTTGTCCTCGTCCCCGGCGGCGTTCGCGTACTCGCCCGTATGCAACTCTACGGCGTGCGCCCCGAGAATCTTCGTCTGCTCCACCGACTCGGCGTCCGGATCGATAAAGAGCGAAGTCCGGATTTCCGCGTCCAGCAGCCGCCCGAGGGCGGTGGAGACGGACCGGCACACCGATTCGGAGGTGAGGTTCAGGCCTCCCTCGGTAGTCACCTCTTCTCGCTTCTCCGGCACCAGAGTGACCTGCATCGGCCGGGTAGCCAGAGCCAGATCCACCATCCGTTCGTTCGACGAAATCTCGAGGTTGATCCCTGTGCGCACGGTCCTCGCGAGGAGGTCGACGTCTCGCGCCGAGATGTGACGCGCGTCCTGCCGGTGATGGATCGTGATTCCGTCAGCCCCGCCGAGTTCCGCGAGCACGGCGGCGCGCACCGGATCGGGTTCGTCCGTCATGCGGGCCTGCCGGACCGTCGCGACATGATCGATGTTGATGTACAGTCTCATCTGCCCTTCCTCGTGGTCTCCGGTATCGTGTGGGTTTGGCCACTCCGTGAGGCGCAGTCGGTGATGTTCACCCCGTTGCGACCCTGGAGTCGGCCGATCAGCGCCGCCGATGCCTTTGCAACGATCCTGACAGTACAGCCATCCTGGCTCTGCGAAAGCACCTCGGCCTCCTCGTAGAGCGCGGCCAGGGTCTTACCCTCGCTTGCCGGCATCTCGACGGCAATCTCCCTGAGGCCAGAGCGGATGCGCGCGACCAGTTCCTGCCGCAGCGGCTCCAGCGTGGCCGGCACCAACGCCGAGGTGTGGAGCGCGGGCGGGCTCCCCGGCGCCGCGGCCCGCTCCTTGAGTGCGAGCAGGTCCGCCGCCCCGAGCAGGTCGATCTTGTTGTAGACGAGGATCGTCGGGTGGCGGTCGAGCCCCAGGTCAGCGAGCACACCGCGGACCACCCGCTGGTGGCTGTCCTGGTCGGGGTGCGACGCGTCGATGACATGAAGAAGGACATCGGCCTCGCGGGCTTCCTCCAGCGTTGAGCGGAAGGACGCGATGAGGTGGTGGGGCAGTTTGCGGATGAAGCCCACCGTGTCGGTGACCAGCGCTTCGTACCCGTCGCTGAGGGGCGCTGTCCGCGTCGATGGGTCCAGTGTGGCAAAGAGCCTGTCCTCGACGAACTGTGTCGAGCCCGACAGCGCCTGCAACAGCGACGACTTCCCCGCGTTGGTGTACCCCACCAGCGCGACCCTGTAGTAGCCCCGGCGCCCCTTGCGCTGCGTGGCCTGCGCCCTCTGCACGGCCTTCAGCTTTCGGCGCAGCTCGGCGATCCTGGTGCCGATGAGCCTGCGGTCGGTTTCGAGCTGGGTCTCGCCCGGTCCTCTCAGACCGATTCCACCCCGGATCCGAGACAGGTGGATCCACATTCGCCGCAGACGCGGGAGCAGATACTGAAGCTGCGCCAGCTCCACCTGCATGCGGGCTTCGTAGGTCCGGGCGCGGGTCGCAAAGATGTCCAGGATCAGCTCCGCACGGTCCATGACGCGCACACCGCAGAGTTCCTCCAGGTTCTTCCCCTGGGCCGGCGTCAACTCGTCGTCGAAGATGACGAGGTCGGCTTCGCGCCTGCGCACCTCCTCGGCCAGCTCCTCCGCCTTCCCCTTGCCCAGGTAGAATCGCGGTCCGGGCGTACGCATCCGCTGTACCACTTCACCGACGACGACTCCTCCTGCCGTGTCGGTTAGACGACCGAGCTCCGCAAGGTGCTCGCCGGCCTCCGCTTCGCTCTCGGGTCCGCGGGGGGTGCCGACGAGGACGGCCCGCTCAACGCTCCCGCGCGGGTCCAGCAGTTGGGTCGGTATCGGTAGTTACCTCCTCTTCCGTCGCCAGGCCGCGAGGCGCTCCCGCAAGGCGGATTCCCACCCCGCGTCGCCGGGAAGGTAGAATTCCTCACCTTCCAGGCTTTCGGGAAGGTAGCTCTGGCGTGCCACGCCGCCCGGCTGATCGGGATCGTAAAGATACTCCTTTCCGTACCCGAGGTCCTTCATGAGCCGGGTGGGCGCATTCCTGAGGTGGAGCGGGACCGCTTCGGCGGGAGTTTCGCGAGCCCGGCCGAGTGCCCTTCCCCACCCCTTGTACAGGCGATTGGACTTGGGGCTTCCGGCCAGATAGACCGTCGCCTGTGCAAGCGCCAGCTCTCCCTCGGGGGACCCGAGGAAGCGGTAGGCATCCCGTGCAGCGATCGCGATGGCGAGCGCGCCGGGTGCCGCAAGTCCGATGTCCTCGACCGCCATGCGCACGAGCCGGCGGGCGATGTACATCGGGTCCTCGCCGGCGTCGAGCATGCGTCCCAGCCAGTAGAGCGCGGCATCCGGGTCACCCCCGCGAACCGACTTGTGCAGCGCCGAGATGTGACCGTAGTGCTGGTCGCCGGACTTGTCGTAGACGGCGAAGCGGCGCTGGACGGCTGTTTCGACGACCTTCCTGGTCAGAGCGGCGTCGGTGCCAGCGATGCCGGCCGCGCGCTCCAGGATGCCAAGGGCCCGCCGGGCGTCGCCATCGGCGGCTTCGGCAATGAGCGCCACGACATCGTCCGGGGCCGTGATTCCGGCGGCGCCGAGGCCACGCTCGTGATCGGCGAGAGCTTCGCGCAGAAGCGCATCCAGATCGTCCGTGGACAGCGGTTCCAGCACCACGACCGGAGCCCGCGACAGCAGCGGTCTGACCACTTCGAAGCTCGGGTTTTCGGTGGTCGCGCCGATCAGCACCACGTCGCCGGCCTCGACGTGGGGCAGAAACGCATCCTGCTGCGCCTTGTTGAACCGGTGGATTTCGTCGCAGAACATGATGGTGCCGCGCCCCGTGGCCTGCCGGCGGGTTTGCGCCTCCGCGATGATCTCGCGAACGCGCGCAACACCTTCCGTGACGGCGCTGAATGCGACAAAGGCGGCGTCTGCAGATCCGGCAACCAGCCGGGCAAGCGTCGTCTTCCCCGATCCCGGCGGGCCCCAGAGGATGAAGCTGGACACCCGCCCGGCGTCGATCATCGTGCGTATGGGACCGCCCTTGCCGACGATCTTCTCCTGGCCGCGAAACTCCGCCAGGGTGCGCGGCCGCATGCGTGCGGCGAGGGGAGCTGCGGCACCCGGTCCGGATTCGGCGGCACCAGACTCGCCAGAGGCCGATTCGGGGGCGGTCGGAAACAGCTCGAAGGTATCGCTCACGGAGCCGAATCCTCCTCCTCCGCGATCTCGAGCAGGGTGACGCGATCGTTCAGGGATGGGTCCTGCCAAACGGCTTCCAGCAGCCGCTGCAGGGTGCGCCCGACCCGCGGGCCCGGGGTCCAACCCTGCGCGACCAGGTCCCGGCCCGCGACCGCCAGCTGGTCGACCGACATGGGAACGCCGTTGTCGAGATCGCTTTGCACCTCGGCTATAACGCGATGCACGTCGTCCGCCGTGGTGGGAGCCGTCCCGGCACGCAACGCCGCGCGCCAAACGCGGAAGATATCCTGGGCCGGATTCTGCCCAACGTCGGACAGCCACCGGCGCCGCGCCACCGCGTCGTCAACGAGGGGTGGCTGCGGGCCCAACCCGCCGAGCACCGCGGTCCCGGTACGCTCGATTTCGGCGTTCGAGAAGCGCAGGCCGCGCAGGAGGTCCGCCACCGCGGCGCGGTCGCCGGGCATCCCCATCCCGAAGATGAGCAGAGCCGCCAGCCGGACCTCCTTGGGCCGCCGCCTCGCGGCGTCGATAGTCGCCAGGGCCCGGGGGCCGATTCCCTCTCGGAACTGTGGCAGGATTACCGCGCGTGCACCCGAGCTCTCGTACAGTCCTAGCGCGCGGGACGGTTCGGCGGTGTTCATCACCTTCAACAACTCCTCCCGCACTCGCTCCATCGACAGGCCCGCCAGCCCGGAGACCGCCTCGAGCATCCCGGCCCATGTATCCGGGTGGATCTCGAGACCTAGCGTTCCTGCGAACCGAAGGCCGCGGAGCACCCGCAGATAGTCTTCCCGGAATCGTTCGGCGGGATCGCCCACCGCGCGCAGGATGCGGTGCCGCAGGTCTTTTTGTCCCCCGTGAGGGTCGTGCAGCACTTCGCGGTCCGGGTGCCAGGCGATCGCATTGACCGTGAAGTCGCGTCGAGCGAGATCCTCGTCAAGGGTATTGGCGAAGGCGACCACGGCCTTGCGTCCGTAGGTGATGACGTCGTGGCGGAAGGTCGTTATCTCGTAGAGTTTGCCGTTGGACGCGAAGACGCCCACGGTGCCGTACTCGACGCCGAGGGGAACCGTTCGGTCAAAGAGCTTTCGCATCTGTCGCGGGGTCGCGCGCGTCGCGAGGTCCCATTCCTCGCTCTCGGACTGCCCCAGGAGCGCGTCCCGAACTGCGCCTCCGACGGTCCAGGTTTCGTAACCGGCCGCCTCCAGCGTAGCGATCAGCTCGCGGACGGGGCCGGGAACATCCGGTTTGCGTTTCACCCGACCAGTACCGATCCACCGTTCACGTTGAGTATTTCACCAGTGATATGGCGAGCCAGCGGCGAACAGAGCAGTACGATCGGTCCGGCCACGTCCTCCGCGCTCGCCACGCGTCCGAGCGGAATCGCCGCGTCGATGGCAGCTCTGTCGGGGCCATGGAGAGCATCCTGTGACATCTCCGTGTCGATCCATCCGGGAGCCACCGCGTTTACCGTGATACCGCGCCGGCCCACCTCCACGCACAGTCCTTTCACCATCGAAATGATTCCACCCTTGGTGGCGGCATAGTCCGAATGGTAGGCTTCTCCGCGCTGCCCGGCGGTTGAACTGACCAGCACCACACGGCCGTCATCGGAGAGTCGCTGCAGCGCTGCGCGCGTGGTGAAGAAGATCGAATCCAGATTGATTGCCACGGTCTTGTGCCAGCGCTCGTCGTCCATCTCCGAGACCGCGATATCCGCCACGGGCCAGATCCCGGCGTTGCCCACAAAGATGTCGAGGCCGCCGAACTCGGCGTCCACACGGTCGAAGAGTGCGTCAACGGCCCGCCGATCGGACAGATCGCCGCCCTCCGCCCAGCTTCGCACGCCCATTTGCCGCACCTCCTCCACCACCGCCCGCGCCTCTTCGGCTCTGTTGTGATAGGAGATGCCGATATCGACCCCGGCCTGTGCAAGGAGCCTTGCCGTTGCTGCGCCGACACCGCGGGATCCTCCAGTCACCAGTGCCTGCTTCCCCGCCAACTGCAGATTCAGTCCACTCACTCCGGTCTCCGTTGCTGGTTGGATCCTGCGTTCATCCCGGACTCCACGTGGCGGCAAACCATGTGGCCTATCGCGAGATGGATTTCCTGGGCCCGCGAAACCCTTTCCGTCGGGACCACGACGGCGGTATCCACAATTTCGCCGAGGCGTCCCCCGCCCTTGGCGAGAACCCCGACGGTTCGGACCCCGGCTTTCCGGGCGGTCTCGGCCGCGCGAATGAGGTTGTCTGACTCACCCGAGGTCGAGTGGAGAACGAGGAGATCGCCGTGCTGGCCAAGTGCTTCCAGCTGGCGCGCGAACACCAGTTCATATCCCAGGTCGTTGGCACAGGCCGTCAGCACCGAAGTGTCGGCCGTGAGCGCGACTGCGGGCAGCGCCCTCCGGTCACCTGAAAGCCGCACCACGTATTCGGCAGCCAGATGCTGCGCGTCGGCGGCTGATCCACCGTTGCCGCAGAAAAGGAGCTTCCCACCCCCGCGTAGCGTCTCCAGCGCATCGCGCGCGTAGGCCGCGATCGCATCCTCGCAACTCCCGGCAACCGTGAGCGCCAGGTCGGCCAGTTCGCGGAATGCGTCGCCGAAGCTGGCGCGGTCACTCATCCAACCAACCTCGGCCCTGTCGGGAGAACCCGGTTGACAGCGCATCGCTGGCGATTTCGACCGAAAGAGCCGGGACAGGGAGTGGAGCCTTTCCGTCGAAAAGCCGAGCTGTATTCTCCCTTCCCAGTAGATCGAGCTGTGTGTCGCCACCCAATTCGCGCAGTGCACCGGCACCCGGGACCAGATAGAACGTGTATTCGGGGCGCCCATGGAAGTCGGAGCACAGATAGTCGAGCAAGCCTTCCGCAAGCATGTGCAGGATTCGAGTTCGCGCGACGGGACCATTCTGTCCCGCAAGGGAGCCGTAGTTGCCCTGAAGGAGGGCGCCCGCCCGCTTCCATTCTCTGACCACGTCCAGCTCCGGATCAACTCCGTGGTATCGCTCGGGGTGTGCGACAATGGGGACCAGCCCCGACTCTGTGAACCGCTCAAGCATTCTCGGAGACCCGGACGGAACCCGGAACATGGGCCACTCGACGAGAACGAACCTGGTTCCTCCCAGGCGCATTCTGGGATCGGACAAGTCCAGTCCTTGGTGGTCGACCTTGATTTCGAATCCCCTGCGGAAATCCAGATCGGGATACCGGGCCTGAACAGCTCCTTGAAGTCTGGTCCACTGGTGGACAACAAGGTCCAGGTACTCGGCGAAGCGACGGCTCGCGGCATGTGAAGCGCGCAGGTGCGGAGTAGTAATGACCCTGGTCACGCCTGCCTCGACCATTCGATCGAGCGAATGCAGTGCATCCTCCAGACTGCGGGAGCCATCGTCCACGCCCGGGACCAGGTGACTGTGGAAGTCCGCGTAGCCCTCCGTCATGGTTGCTATTCCCGCCAGGCAGCTTCGGCGACCCGTGTCGTCATCCCTCTCAAATCCCGACTCGCGCCTCCGTTCTGGACCGCCCAAAGGCAGGCGTAGGTGATGTAGGCATCCGCGCCAAGCAGGGAAAACGCGGAGGCCCGGTCGCGCGGGACCCCGGTACGGCAGGCTGGCGCCTCCCGTTCCGCGGCCTGCAGCAGCCGTTCCGCCGACACCACCCCCTCGGCATCCAGCAACCGCCGAAGCGCCGCTGGGACGGGGCGCCCGCTTCGATCGATCCACTCACCGATAGTCATGCCACCACTCCGCTGACGAGGTCCTCCACGATGGCGGAACCTCGGCGGACCGCGTCCGTGAGTCCGTCGGGATCGGCCACGCCGGCCTGCGCCATGTGGGGTCGTCCTCCCCCCCGCCCCCCTACCAGTGCGGCCACCTCGCGAACGACCGCGTCCGCGCGGATCCCGGCTGCAATGGCGCTCTCCGTGGTAAAGGCGAACAGGACGTGTTTGCCGCCGGGCAACTCGGCGGCGACGACCGCCACGGCGGCTTCCGAAGAGCTGCGGAAGGTATCTCCCCACTTCCGAACGTCACCCGCGTTTCGCACTTGCATCCGCACGGCACGATAGGTCGCAGGCCGCCCCCCCGCTTCGAATCGGACCTCGGCCAGGATCTCGATGCCCCCGCCGCCCTTGCTCTGCAGGTCGTCCACCAGCACTTCCAGAGCGGCCTTCTCGGCAACCAGCTCCGCGACGCGCCGCTCGACGTTCGCAGGCGCCGCCTTCATGGACCCGGCGAGCTCACCGATCCGGCGCTTGTAGCTGGACAGATGCTCGAAGGCGGCCCTTCCGGTCAACGCCTCGATGCGCCGGACTCCGGCCGCGACCCCACTCTCCGAGGTGATCACGAACGGGCCAATTTCTCCGGTGTGCCTGACGTGTGTCCCACCGCAGAGTTCCATGCTGACTTCCGCGATCTCAACCACGCGTACCTCGTCGCCGTACTTCTCTCCGAAGAGTGCCATCGCACCGGCCTTGACCGCATCCGCGTAGGGACGGACCGAAGTGCGGACCGGATAGCTCGCCCAGACACCCTCGGCAACTAAGGCGGTCACCCCCTCGAGTTCGGCTGCGGTCATGGGTGCTGTATGGGCAAAGTCGAACCGGAGCCGATCCGGCGCCACGAGAGAACCGCGCTGCCGGACGTGGTCGCCCAGCACGGACCGCAGGGCCGCGTGCAGGAGGTGGGTCGCCGTGTGGTTGCGCTCGGTGTCGCGGCGGTGTCGGCGGTCGACCCGGGCTGTGACGGTGGTGCCGAGTACGGCGTCGCCGGGGAAGTCGCCGGTGGGGCGGCCGCTGAGGACGATGTTTCTGTGGTCGCGGCTGACCTCGGCCACATCCATGCTCCACCCGTGGGCCGATACGCGACCTCGGTCAGAGACTTGCCCACCGGCCTCCAGGTAGAAGGGCAAGTCCTGCAAGATGAGGTCCAGCTGGTCGTCGTATTCACGATAGCCAATGACCCTCGTCGCAGACTTGAGGCGTTCGTAGCCGATGAAGTCTTGATCGGGGGCGTCAGGCACCATGATCGGACCCAGCTTAACTGACCTTTGGGCGGAATGGCGGAGCGTGTCCGCAAACCCTAACCCCCGCGACCTCTCCCTCTGCTCATCCAACGCCTTCTCGAACCCATCCATATCCAGGTCATAGCCCCGCTCCCCCGCCACAATCCGGGTCAGATCCACTGGAAACCCGAAGGTGTCGTAGAGCTGGAAGACGTCCGCACCGGGAATGACTGGCCGCGGTGACGTTCCCGCAGCCAACGCCGGCGCCACGCGCCTCAGCCTCTCCATCCCCCCATCGATCGTCGCTAGAAAACGCTCTTCCTCCCTCAGCGAGCTGGCCATTACACTGTCTCGCTGGGCGGCCAGGTCCGGGTACGCCTCCCCCATCTCGTCAATCACAGCGCCCACGACGGCGGTGAGCGACGGCTCACGCCTGCCCAGCAGCCACGCATGCCGCACGCCACGACGAAGAATCCGCCGCAGCACATAGCCGCGCCCCTCGTTGGACGGGTAGACACCATCTCCCGTCAGAAACGCCACGGCCCGCGCGTGGTCGGCCAGCACTCGGTAGGACACGCCGGCCTCTCCGGCCGGATCGTACGGCCGTCCCACCACCTCTGCCACCCGCTCCAGCAACGGCGCGAAGAGGTCGGTGTGGTAGTTGCTGTCCGCCCCCTGCATGACCGCGGCGAGCCGTTCCAGCCCGAGCCCGGTGTCGATGCTCGGCGCCGGGAGAGGAGTTTGGACACCGGACTCATCGCGATCGAACTGCATGAACACCAGGTTCCACAGCTCCAGGAACTCACCCGCTTCTCCCCTCCGCTCGAACTCCTCCTTCTCGGGAATCGTGCCCCACTCCTCCCGCGGCCTGAGGTCATAGTGGATTTCGGAGCAGGGGCCACATGGCCCCGTGTCGGCCATCTGCCAGAAGTTGTCCTTGTCTCCGAGGCCGTAGATCCGCTCGGGCGGAACCCCGGCGACCTCGGTCCACAGCCCCGCCGCTTCGTCGTCGGTGTGATGCACCGTCACAAAGAGCCGATCCGGCTCAAGTCCCATCTCTTCCGTCAGAAACTCCCACCCGAACCGAATGGCGTCGCGCTTGAAGTAGTCGCCGAAGGAGAAGTTCCCCAGCATTTCGAAAAAGGTGTGATGACGGGCCGTTCGGCCCACTTCTTCGAGGTCGTTGTGTTTGCCCCCGGCGCGGACGCACTTCTGCGATGTCACCGCACGGTCAAAGGGCAGTTCCTCGACTCCCAGAAAAGCCCCCTTGAACTGGACCATTCCGGCATTGGTGAAGAGGAGCGTTGGGTCGCTTGCAGGGACCAGCGACGCACTCGGACGGATCGCATGCCCGCGAGCCTGAAAGTACTCCAGGAACCTGCGGCGGATTTCAGCGGATTTCATCGGTTCAGGGCGTGGGGCTTCCGGCGGGGGTCATAGGTGAATCGCCTATATCGACCGTGTGTCCAACAGCGTTTGTTGTTACTGGAAGTTAGCCCAACCCGCGTGGCTCCGCCTCGTGTTTGCCCGCTACACCACTTTGACCGCAGGCGCCCCTCCGGAGCCGGACCCGGATTCCTCCTTCGGCGGCTCCACGATCCCCAGCGCGACCAGGAGCCGCGCCTCGATCTCGGCGGCCACGTCCGTATTCTCCTCGAGGAACAACCGCACATTCTCCTTGCCCTGGCCCAGTCGGAGGGCGCCGTAGGAGAACCAGGACCCCGACTTGTCCACGATCCCCTTCTCGACACCGATGTCGATGAGGAGTCCGGTGTGGCTGATGCCCTTCCCGTAGAGAATGTCGAACTCGGCCTGCTTGAAGGGGGGTGCACACTTGTTCTTGACGACCTTGACCCGGGTTCGGTTCCCGATGATCTCGGGACCGTCCTTGAGCGCACCGATCCGGCGAATATCCAAGCGCAGAGACGCGTAGAACTTCAGCGCGCGGCCTCCCGAGGTCGTCTCCGGGCTCCCGAACATGACCCCGATCTTCTCGCGGATCTGGTTGGTGAAGATGACGGCGGCGTTTGACCGGCTGACAGCGCCAGTGAGCTTGCGCAGCGCCTGGCTCATCAGACGAGCCTGCAAGCCGACGTGCGAGTCTCCCATTTCGCCTTCGATCTCGGCCCTCGGCACCAGGGCCGCTACGGAGTCGACGACGATCACGTCCACCGCGTTGCTGCGAATGAGAACCTCGGCGATCTCGAGCGCCTGCTCCCCCGTATCCGGCTGCGAAACCAGGAGGTCGTCCACGTCGATGCCCAGCTTGCGCGCGTACTGGATATCGAGCGCGTGCTCGGCGTCGATAAACGCGGCCACGCCCCCGTCGCGCTGCGCGTTGGCGATGACGTGAAGGCAGAGGGTCGTCTTTCCGGAGGACTCCGGTCCATAGACCTCGCTGATCCGCCCCCGCGGCACCCCGCCGATGCCGATGACCCCGTCGAGGTTGATCGCACCGGTCGAGATGCTCTTGATCTTCAGGCTGGGCTGATCGGACCCCATGCGCATGATGGCTCCCTTCCCGTACGATCTCTCGATCTGGGTCAGGGCCGTGTCGAGCGCTTTCCGCTTCTGCTCTCGGGCTCTGTCTTGCGGCCCGGGCTTCTGTTTCCTGGACATCGTCGCTTGTTCCTTTTGCAGTTGGTTCTCACTAAAACCGAAGATAACGCGAAATAGCACGTCGTCAAGGGCGCTGGCTCCCAAAAACCAGCAGTCACCGGACCCCGGACCCACGAGTGGTGTAACGAACGTGTCGGACCCGCTCGTTCCTGCCATTCCGCGCTTCCGAAGCGCCGTCAGGACGACGGAATCAAGCTATGCTTATCGGGGGGCGTTTCCATGCTTGAACGCGCCTGATTTTCGGCCACATCCCCCAGGCCGCCCGGCGCCCGAACTTCTCAACCCAAAATGACGGCACAATACGATCTGGTCTCGGTCGGAGGCGGCACCGGAGGACTGGTTACCGCCGCGGGAGCCGCCTATCTCGGGATGGACGCGGCGATCATCGAGAAGGCGGCCCTCGGAGGGGACTGCCTCTGGACCGGATGCGTACCCTCCAAGGCACTGATCGCATCGGGCCGCCTCGCGCACCAGATGGACCGCGCCTCCGCACTCGGCCTCCGCCAGCCCGAACAGCGGCACGATTTCCGCTCCGTCATGGAACGAATGAGGGCCGCGCGCGGCACCGTCGCCCATCACGACGACCCCGAGCGCTTTCGGGACATGGGGGTCGCGGTCCACTTCGGCTCTGCCCGTTTTCTGGACCCCTCCACGATGGAGATCGAGGGCGTCGGGACGATCCATTCCAAGCGTTTCGTGATCGCGACGGGCGCCGTGGCCGCGGTGCCTCCGATCCCGGGATTGGCCGAAGCCGGGTACTGGACCTACGAGAACGTGTTCGACGAGAACGAATTGCCCGAATCCATCGCCATTCTGGGCGGCGGGCCGATCGGAACCGAATTCGCACAGGTCTTCGCGCGTCTGGGCGCCCGGGTCACCATCCTGGAGGTGGCCCCTTCCATCCTGATCAACGAGGATCCCGAAGTGGCCGCCTTCATGCAGGACTACCTGCGTGCGGAAGGGATCGACGTCCATGTGGGCGCCGCAGTGGTCGCGGTCGAAACGGAGCGCGGGCGCAAGGTGCTGAAGATGGATGGAGGTCAGAGCGCAGCGGTCGACGAGATCTTCGTGGCCACCGGTCGTCGCCCCTTCACCGACGGGCTGGGACTGGAGGCCGCCGGTGTGCAGACGGTGCGCGGTGCAATCGCGGTCGACCCCTATCTGCGCAGTAGCGCTCGCACGGTGTGGGGCGTCGGCGACGTCACCGGGGCGATGCAGTTCACCCACGTCGCCGAACACATGGCCAAGGTCGCGCTGCGCAATTCCGTCCTGCCGGCCCGCACGAAGATTCGCTATGACAATGTCCCCAGAGTTACGTATACCGACCCCGAAATCGCCCATGTGGGCATGTCGGGAGCGGAAGCGGAGGCCCACGGAGGCACCGCCTACACTTACCAACTCGATGATCTGGACCGGGCAATCGTGGACGGAACCGCAACGGGTTTCGTGAAGGTGACGGCGGACCGCAAGGGCAAGGTGATGGGCGCGACGATCGTCGGCCACGGGGCCGGAGATCTGATCTTCCCGTTCGTGCTGGCCAGGCAGCACGGGCTCACGCTGAGCAAGATCGCGAATACCATTTTCCCGTATCCGACCATGGTGGAGGGCGTGAAGAGGGCCTCTGGCGAATTCATGCGCTCGCGCCTCGACACCGCGGCCGGCCGTACCCTCAAGCGAGTAATCCGATGGCTGAAATAGACAGCGCGGCAACGCCTTCCGACGCCCCCTCGTCCGGCAACACCGGCAGGCGGCCGTCCCGCGGTCCCCTGTTCAAGCTGGGGGCGCTCGTCCTGCTTGTGGTGGCGGGCTACCTGGTCGCGACCCGAACACCCTTGAGCGGCTACCTCACCCGCGAAGGGATCTTCGAAGTCATCGAATGGCTCCGCGGCCACCCCTGGGCTCCGGCAATCTTCGTGGCTATCTACGCATCGGCCACGGCGCTGGCCGTACCGGGCACGATCCTCACCCTGGGGGGCGGCGCGATCTTCGGCTTCTGGTGGGGCACCCTGCTGAACATGATCGCCGCGAACATCGGGGCCAACGCGGCCTTTGCCATCGCCCGCGCACTCGGGCGCGAAGGCGTGCGGCACCTGGTGGGCAGCGATTCGACCGCGCTGGACAAGCTCGACAACGTCGTGAAGCGGCACGGATTCCAGGGTCTGCTCACTCTACGCCTGATCCCCCTGGTTCCCTTCAACGCCCTCAACTTCGGGTCCGGCCTGATGCCCCTGCGATGGCGCACATACGCACTCGCGACGCTGATCGGCATCATCCCGGGGACCGCGGTCTACACCTTCTTCGCGGACTCGCTTCTGCAGGGCTCGCAGGAAGCCTCGCGGGAGGCCCTGGTGAGGGTGGCTATCGCGGGAGCCCTCCTTGTGCTGCTCAGTTTCCTGCCCGCGCTGCTCAAGCGCCTGAACATCAGGCTGCCGGGAATGGGCGCCATCATTGCCGCGCTTGCGATCACCTCCGGCTCCGCCGCAACCCGTACCGCGGGCGCGGAACCGGCGCTCGGCGCGCAGCTTCCCGGCCATGGGGAGTTCAGCGAGGTCCTGGCGGCGGTCGTGGGAGAGTCCGGCGTGGCCTACCAGCGCCTGGCGGTGGACCCCTCGGGGCTGAACGCCTACATCGCCAGGCTGGAGGCCACCGATCCGTCTACCGTCCAGAACGCCGCGCCATCCGATCAACTGGCATTCTGGATCAACGCCTACAACGCCTGCATGCTGAAGCGCGTAGTCGACAACTACCCGATCGAGCGCGCGGGCGGAGTCCTCCGGATCAGGAATGCCGCGGCCGGGCGTCCGGCGAATTCGGTATGGCAGATTCCGGACGTCTTCACCGGGGATCACTGCCCCGTCGCCGGTGCCGTGCGCTCCCAGGACGAGATCGAGCACGAAATCATCAGGCCGATGGGCGATCCACGCATCCATTTCGCGATCAATTGCGCTGCCGTCAGCTGTCCGCCGCTCATCCCCCAGGCCTACGTCGGCAGTTCGCTGGATGCCCAACTCGATGACCGGGTGCGCGCATTCGTGAACGACCCGGCACAGTTCCGTGTTGCCAAGGATGACGGACGGCGGACGGTGCGCGTGAATACCCTGCTCGACTGGTTCAAGGAGGACTTCGGCGGGATCGAGGGGATCCGGTCGTTTCTGGCCCGGTACACTTCGGGGCTGGAGCGGGAGGCGCTCGAGGACCCGGATAGCCGACTCGAATTCGTCGACTACGACTGGACGCTGAACGACACCTCGCGATAGTGGCGGACAGGTCGCAATCCACCAGCGGCAGTCCTCGACTGGGGATCGTCATTCCTGCGATCGACGAGGCCGAGACGCTCCCCCATCTGCTGCAGGACCTTGCGGCGCTCGAACTCCGCACCGAAGTGCTGGTGGTCGACGGAGGCTCGCGCGACGGCACGGTGCGAGCGGCGCGCGAAGGCGGGGCCTCGGTGCTGAGGAGCTGGCCCGGACGCGCGCGGCAGATGAACGCGGGCGCGGTTTTTCTCCGGACGCCCTGGCTGCTCATGCTGCACGCCGACTCCCGTTTGGACAGTGCCGCCCTGCAGGCGATCGAGAAACACATCGGGCAGGACAGCCGCGACGCAGCGTACTTCGGCCTCGCCATTTCCCACCCCCACTTCTACTACCGCCTGATCGAGGGAGCGCAGCGAATCCGGGTCCGCCGCACCGGCCTCGTGTACGGCGATCAGGGTCTGCTCCTTCCGCGGGAACTGTTTCTTGAAGTCGGTCCCTATCCCGATGAGCCGATCATGGAGGATGTGATCCTGAATCAGCGCCTCCTCGACGCGGAGCGACTGAAGCCGCTTTCCGCAAGGATCGCCACCAGCCCCCGCCGCTACGAAGAGGAGGGCCGGATCCGGGGATCGGTTCGGAACGTCACCCTGATCACGAGGTTTCTGTGGGGTGCGGCACCGGCCGGGCTCGCGTCCAGATACCCGCCGCGCCGAAGACCGCGTCCGCCCGGGGCCGCCACACCGCGCAGTAACGACGACCGGGAGGCGCTGGTACTGGTGTTTGCGAAAGCCCCTCGACCCGGGGCGGTGAAGACCCGGCTAGCGTCGCGGGTGGGATACGAGGCCGCGACCGACATCTACCGGCGCATGGGCCGCTTGGTTATCGACCAGCTTGCGGATGCGAGGGTCGACATTGCGGTGTGCTACACCCCTGGCGGTGCCGAGGAGGATATCCGGGCCTGGCTGGGAGACGCACCGGGGCGGTACTGGGCGCAGCCGGACGGCGACCTCGGCCGGAGGATGAAACAGATGTTCGATCGTGCATTTCAGGTGGCGGATCGGGTTGTAGTGGTCGGCACGGACGCCCCCTCGGTCGACGCGGACACCATCCACCGTGCCCTCGATGCGCTGGATTCGGCCGACGTCGTGCTCGGCCCGGCTGCGGACGGAGGCTACTACCTCATGGCGCTGCGCGCCCCCAACCCCGCCCTCTTCGACGATATCGCGTGGAGCACCGACACTGTGCTGCGCGATACGGCGGCCAGGGCGCGAGCGTCGGGAGCGCGCGTGACCTACCTGGAAGTGGAGTCCGACGTCGACACGGCCGAAGACCTGACGCCCGAACTGGAGAGCCGGCTGGGTCTCGCCCCGGCGCTGGAATAGCCCTGCCATTCACCGGGACGCACCGGCACGTACACGATATCGAACGGCTCCTCGGCGGCGCGGTCCGCGAAGAGCGGCACGCCCTCGTGGCTTCCGACCTCCATGATGTCCGTGCAGTCGAGTCGAACCGGTTCGCCCGACTTTTCGTAGGTGAGTCCCCCCAATGTGATCGGCAGTTCCTGCACGAACCAGTCGCGGCCCTCGGCATACGTCCCCGCGAACGCGATCCCCGGGCGCAGGTCGGCCAGGGACACCCGCGACGGGCCGACCAGCGTGTCCCCCGCAGAAGTCACAACGACCCGGACGTCCTCGCCAGTGGCCAGGCACAGCGTTTGCGCCACTCCTGTCGGGGGCTCGGGTGCCATGGTCCGTTCGACGACGACCGTGTCGGGCGGCGGTGCGGGAAGGACCAGCGTATCTGCGGCGGCGGATCGCGACCTGGGGCGGCACAGGCCGACATCGGCAGCGCAGAGCGCCACTGAACCCAGGATGCCGAACTTCCTGGATCGATAGGTGGAATGGCCGTCACCGGCCAGGCCGAGTGAAAAGGCGCCTACCCGGATCCCGCCGAGATCAAGCTGCGCGCCCGCGTTCGCGTCGAAGCCGTTGTACTCCGCAATCAGGTTGAGGAGCCTCCCCCGGCCGATCGCGAAGTGGATCGCGGATCCAAGAAAAATGCCGCCGGAAGAGCTGCCGCTGTAGAAGTCGAGGTCGCGCCCGGCGGCGAACATCCCGCCTCCCCACCCTGCAGTGACTGTCACCTCGTAGTCGGGGCCGGCCTCGAACCCCGGCAGCAGGGCGCTCGCGACCACGTAGGGGCTGAATGTGCTCGCGAATCCCTCGGCGCCCTCGATACCGCTGAAAAACCGGGAGTCCGGATACCCAAGACGGTTGGGCTGGTAGTCGCGGCCCTGATGATCGGCATACGAGGGCGCGGACACATATCGGGCTCCAACCGCGACGTCGACGTTGCCGATCGAGCCGGGAAGCAGTGACAGCCGCCCGAAGGCTCCCAGCATTCGCCCGCCCCTGTCGACATCGGCGAAGTGCTGAATGGTTGCACCAATTTCCACGCGGTCGAGGAGCCCGAATGCGATCGCTCCGTCCGAGAACCACCTCGCATCGTCCCTTCCACCCACGCCGGACGCCCTCGGGACCGAGGCTCGGAAGCCCGAATAGGTGGTCGTCATCGTCAAGTGCGGCAGGACGGACGCCACCGGGACATCCAGATAGCCGCTGCCGTAGCGCAGCGTGCCGGGCATCCTCCCGGTCTGCGCGGTCCCTGCCCGTGGTTGAAGGAGGAGGACCGGGATCGCCAGCAGCGCAGCCCGGGAGAGCCGAGTCAGTCGGAGCTCCCCAGCTGCTTGAGCCCGCGCCAGATGCGCCATACCCAGAAGAGAATGATCACCCAGGCCAGTCCGTAGGCCAGGAACACGTGCACAAACGGACGCAACGAGGGGGCTCCGCCCGCGCCCGATTGCGCGAAAAGGGCGAACTCGGCGGCAAGGACGCCGACGATCGACAGAGTACTCGCCCAGGTCATGTCATCACCTCGCTGGCCCGATGCACTTCTCCCGGCCCCGGACGCCGGCTCAGGAGTTCGATGCTGTAGCGAAAGAAGAAGAGTCCGAGGAACAACATGGTGAATCCCGCAAGCGATGTCAGCAAAGTGATCAGCATGTCCGGGTGGAGCGTCGGCCCTTCCGGCTTGATGACCACCGCCTGCGGGTGCAGGGATCGAAACCAGCTCACGCTGACGTGGATCAGGGGGATGTTGAGCGAGCCCACGATGGCAACCACGGCCGCGAACCGCTTGCCCTTCCTCGGATTCGCCACGGAGCCGCGGACCAGGAAGTACCCGAGATAGGTGAACCAGAGCAGCAGCGTGAGGGTCAGGCGCGGCTCCCAGGTCCAGTAGGTACCCCATGCAATCCTCCCCCACAGCGGACCCGAAGTCAGCATGATCGCGCCGAAAATCAGTCCTCCCTCGGCCGCAGCGACCGCGGCGCAATCGGCCCGCTCGTCCTCCAGCCAGAGGTAGGCCGCGCTGGCGAGCGCCACGATCCCGAAGGCCAGGAAGGTGGTCCATGCCGCCGGGACGTGAACGTAGAAGATGCGCTGTACGATTCCCTGGACTGCTTCCGTCGGTACCCAGAACACCACCATCCAGTGCACCAGCAGGATTGTAGCGACCCCGGCAGCCGTCAGGATGAGGCCCATCAGCCTCGCGTTGCGTGTCTCCATGCCTTCAATCGGTCCCGTCGTCTGCGTGCATGTCCGGTCCCTACTCCTCCGCGACGTAGCGGAAGAGGACGGAACCAACGGCTATGAATGCCAGTGCGAACGCCCAGAGCAGTCGCACCGATCCCGAAATCTCGGGCCAGGGCCGTTCGATAAAAACCCGTGCCGAGGCGGTGGCCCCGAAGAAGATCACCGGGACCAGGAGCGGAAATGTGAGCGCAGGCAGGATCGTGTCGCCCAGGGAGCTGTGCCGCGAGACGAGGCCGAAGAAGGTGCCGGCCGCGGCGAGGCCGATCGTGCCGGGAAGAAAAACGGCCCCGTGGTGGGCCAGGGCACCCGGGTCGCGCAACCCGAGAAACAGTGTGAGCGAGATGAACGTGAGGAGGGTGACCATCCAGATCAGGACCAGGTTGGCAGCGGTCTTGCCCAGGAAGATCGCGTAGCGGGACACCGGCGTGAGGAGGAGGTGCCGAAAGGCTCCGTCCTCTTCTTCCATGTCGAACGCCCGCCCGGCACCGGCCGTCGCCGCGAACAGGACCGTCAGCCAGGTCAGGCTCGCGGCGACGCCCCGCGCGGGCACCTGACTCCTGTCCAGCGCGAAGGCGAAGAGGAAGCAGGCGAGCACCGCGAGAGAGATCATGGCCACCACCCTGCCCCCGGCTCTGAACTCGATCCGCAGATCCTTGAGCGCAATCACGCCGACCCAGCGCAGCGATGTCACGCGGCCGCGCCCCCACCGACCGTGAAGAACCGCAACAGATCCTCCGGCCCGTATTCGGCTGCGCTCCCGTCCAGCACCTTCCGGCCGCGGCGGAGCACGACGGCGCGATCCGCGAGGGCCAGCCCACGGCGCAGACCGTGCGTGACCAGCACCACGATCCTGCCCGCTTCGCGGCAGCTGCAAAGCACCGCTTCGAGGGCTTGGGCTCCACCGGGATCCAGTCCGGTAAAGGGTTCGTCCAGGAAGAGCACATCGGGATCGTGCATGAGCGATCGCGCCAGCGACACCCGCTGCCGTTGCCCCCGGGAGAGCTGTTCGACCGGTTTCGCGACAAGCTCACCCGCCCCGACCCTGTCCAGCGCTCGCTCGGCCGCGGCACCCTCGCCGGCGACGCCGTGCAGGGTTGCGAAGAACGCGAGGTTCTCGCCGACGGAGAGTTTCCGGTACAGGCCCGTCCGATGCGACATCAGGCCCACCCGGGACCGCCACGCCGGATCCGACCCCGAAACCGCCCCGCCGTCCAGCTGGATCTCGCCGTGGTCAGGCTTGCGCTCGCCACTCAGCATTCTCAGCAGCGTCGTCTTGCCCGCTCCGTTCGGGCCGAACACTGCCAGGATCGATCCTCCTGCCGCGGCGACGTCCACGCGGTCCACGGCGCGGGTGGGACCATAGTCGCAGACCAGTTCCCGCGCGACCAGCTTCACGACTTCGCTCCATCCACTCCATCTGTATCGGCGGCAGCGGCGCGGCCGGAATCGAGCGCTTCCCCACACCGCCCGCAGAAGCGAGCTCCCGTCCGGTTGAGGTACTCGCAGCTGGCGCACTGGAGCCCCTCGCGGAGCGCACGCCGGATCTGTGCGATCTCATCTTCCAGCTCGCGAGAGGCGCGCTCGACGGGCGAATCGACGCGATCCTGGCCCTCCGCAGCCGGTCCGAGCTGGCGCAAGGCGTCATGCGACAGCTCTGCGCGAAGCAGCGCGTAGTCCCTTCGGTCGAGTTTGCCCGTGGCGCGGTCGTATTCCAGGTCACGCAGCGCGGTGAGTGCCACGCGACGGCGCGCCGCAGCTTCGTCGTAGTCGTCTTCGTCATCGTAAAGGGGGGCGCCGCGACCCGAGAACACGGGCTCGATCAGGTACAGCATGACCCCCGCGGCCAGCAGAATGCCGCCGATCAGCGCCGTCATCTGGTGGGCTAGCCGACCGCCCCGGCCGGGACCGGTCCGCGCACCTTGCGAGGAACGGCGGCCCGAACGGGAACGGTCCCCGTCGGCCACAGGCCTACAAGCGCCCCGATGGCCACCACCAGGCCCCCGCACCAGATCCACGGCACCAGCGGCAGCGCTTTGACTTCGAACACGACGCGGTCGGCGCCGCTGTCCAGGTCGACGTCCTTGGGTATCACATACAGATCCTCGAGCACGGTGCTGGAAATCCCGACCTCGGTCGACTGCGACTCCATCACCGTGTAGATGCGGCGCTCCGGACGCGTGACGCCGATTCGCTCACCGTTCCGGTAGATGGTCATCAGCGCGGTCCAGCGCCAGTCGTTTTCGGCCACGTCCTCCGCCACCCGGGGCCGCGAATGCGAGAGGCTCTCGTAGACGAGCCGGTACTCGGTTCCGAAGGCCGAGCGCACGGTGATCGCCTCGCCAGGTGCGAGTTCCTGCTCCACGGCCGTGTCGAAAGCGGCCCCCGCCAGCCCCGTGAAGACCACCACGACGCCCGCGTGCACGACGTATCCGCCCCAGCGGCGCCGGTTTCGCCGCACCAGTCCGCGGAAGGCGCTGAAGACACCTTCGCCGGCGATCCTGGCCCGGGCCTTCGTGCCCTTCCAGAACTCCCGGACCACGATGGTCATCACGAACGCGGAAACTGCGAAGGTGGCCAGCGCCATGTTGTGCCGCACGCCCGCGAGCAACAGCACCCCGAGCGTCACGACCCCCGCGGCCAGGGGCAACACGAAGTTCCTGCGGAGGTTGCGGGTAGAGGCGCGCCGCCACGCGATCACGGGCCCGATGCCCATCAGCGCAAGGAGGATCAGCCCGATCGGGATGTTGACGCGGTTGTAGAAGGGCGGACCGACGTTGATCGTCTCCCCGAAAAAGCCCTCGGTGATCAGTGGAAAGAGCGTGCCCCACGCCACGGCGAAGGTGATCCCCACCAGCAGCAGGTTGTTGAAGAGGAACGCGGACTCCCTGGACACGAAGGACTGGATCTGGTTCTCCGACCTGAGCAACGGCAGGCGATACACGATGAGGAGGCAAGAGAACGCCGCCAGGCCACCCATGAAGCCCAGGAAGATGTAGGCGATCGTGAGGTTCTCGGCGAAGCTGTGAACCGACTCGATCAGACCGGAGCGGGTCAGGAAGGTCGCGAAGAGAGTGAGCAGGAACGTGATCACCACAAGGCACATGTTCCACACCTTGAGCATTCCCCGATTCTCCTGAATCTGGATCGAATGCAGGAAGGCGGTGGCGGTCAGCCACGGCAGCAGCGACGCGTTCTCGACCGGATCCCAGAACCAGTAGCCGCCCCAACCCAGTTCCTCGTAGGCCCATCGCATGCCCAGGATGATCCCGCAGGTGAGGAAGAACCAGCTGAGGAGGATCCACCGCCGCGTGATCGCGATCCAGCGCGAATCCAGGCGGCCGGTAAGGAGCGCCGAAATGGCGAACGCGAAGGGTACGGCGAAGGCGGTGAAGCCCAGGTAGAGCGTCGGTGGATGAATCGTCATCCAGTAGCTCTGTAGCTGCGGATTCAGTCCGCGGCCGTTGGCCGGCGTGAAACCGAGGCGCTCGAACGGGCTGACGTCGGCGAAGAGCAGCACCACGACGAGAAATGCCAGCAGGCCGAGAAGCGTGCCGCTGACGTAGGGCATGAACTCCCGGTTCCGATTGCGGTTGTTGAAGACCGCAATGGACGCGAATACCGACAGCAGCAGCGTCCAGAAGACCAGCGAACCGCGTTGTCCGGCCCACAGCCCGGCGATCTTGAAATAGGTGTCCAGCTCGCGGTTCGAGTAGTTCGCGACGTAGCTGTACTGGTATTGGTTGCCCACGAACGCCGCGATGATCCCCAGCGACGCCACGAGGATCAGCAGCGTCAGGACATAGGCGGTCCGTTCACCGCTCAGGACCAGCTCGCTGCGGCCGGATCTGCCCCCGATGAACGAAAGGACAGTGCCCCAGAGGGCAACGGGAAGAGCGATCCAGAGGGCGATCTCGCCCAGGATCGTCACGCCGCCAACTCCTCCTCGGTGGCCTCGTATCGGCTGCCGCACTTGGTGAGGACCGTGTGGGCGCGGAAGACGCCGTCGGTCCCGTAGGTGCCTTCGACAACCACCTCCGCCTCGTCGCTGAAGGTGTCCGGCAGGACATCGTCGTAGCGCACCGAGAAGATCACTTCCGGCCTGTCCAGATCGGAAACCACGAACGCGTGCGTCCCGGCGCCGCTCACCCGGCGCTCCCAGGTGCCCTCTACAACCCGACCGCTCACCTTTACGCCCACTTCGTGGAAGGTCGGGTCTGCCTCAACGCGCTCGATCAGCTCGACCGGCGTCAGATAGTACACCATGCTGTCGCTGATTCCCGTCCACATCAGATATCCCACAACCGCCGCGACTCCAACCAGTCCGACGAAAAAACGTCCGTTCTTCATGGCAACTTCGCTCCGGCTCCATTTCGAGGATCCGCATGCTCGCGCCGCCCCGTTCCCGTTCGGCCCGGGTACCGTTGGCGCGGGTTCATTCTAATGTACGCAACCCCCGGGCTACGGGGACAGTCCGGAAGCGGTGAGGGCTCCGCCCACTGCCCGACGCCACCCCTCGACAAGCGCGTCGCGCTCTTCCGCCTCCAATGCCGGACGGAAGGTCTTCCCCGCTGCAAAGGCCGCGGCGAATTCGTCGGGTTCGCGCCAGACCCCGGCGTGCAGCCCCGCCAGCCCGGCGGCTCCCAACGCAGTGGTCTCGACCATGCCCGGGCGGCTAACGGGGATTCCGAGGACGCCGGCCATGAACTCCAGGAGCCAGTTGTTCCGTGCGGCGCCCCCGTCGACCCGGAGCCCGGTGCAGCCGAAACCGGCATCGCGCTCCATGGCGTTCAGAATGTCGGCCGTGCCGTATGCCATGGCTTCGAGCGCCGCACGCACCAGGTGCGCGCGGGTAGTCCCCCGGGTCAGGCCGGTGATGGTCCCCCGCGCCTCCGGACGCCAGTGCGGCGCACCCAGTCCCACAAATGCCGGGACCAGGTACACACCGTCGTTTTGGGCCAGGGATCGGGCCATCGCATCGCTTTCTGCGGCGCTATCGAGGATCCCGAGCCCGTCCCTGAGCCACTGGATCGCCGCGCCGGCAATGAATATCGATCCCTCCAGGGCAAACACCGGGCCGCCTGAGGCGTCGCACGCCGCCGTGGTGAGCAGCCCGCGGGTGGAGGCGACCCGCTCCGCCCCCGTATTGAACAGGAGAAAGGCGCCGGTCCCGTAGGTGCACTTGCCCAACCCCGCTTCCCAGCAGCCCTGCCCGTAGAGCGCCGCCTGCTGATCGCCCGCCACGCCGCCGATCGGTACTTCGGCGCCGAAGACATCGCCGTCGGTCACCCCGAAGTCGCCCGAACTGGGACGAATTTCGGGCAGGATCCGTCGGGGCACCCCCATCAACGCCAGGAGCTCGTCGTTCCAGTCCGCCTCGTCCAGATCGTAGAGGAGCGTGCGCGAGGCGTTGGTGGGGTCGGTGGCGTGAACGGCGCCCCCCGTGAGGCGGGCCACCAGCCACGCGTCGATCGTCCCCACCGCGAGGGCCCCGCTCCGGCCCCTGGCCGCCAGCTCGGGATCGCGTTCGAAGAGCCACCGAAGCTTGGTTCCGGAGAAATACGGGTCGAGAAGCAGCCCGGTGCGCCGCCTGATCATCTCCTCGTGCCCGGCATCCCTCAGGTCGCGGCAGAGTTCGGTCGTGCGCCTGTCCTGCCAGACGATGGCTCGGCAAAGGGGCCGCAGGGTCTCGGGATCCCACACCACAATCGTCTCGCGCTGGTTGGTGATCCCGACAGCAGCGATCTCGGTGTTGGCGGCCGTCACCGCCTCCCGCGCCACGCGGACCGTGACGCTCCATATCTCCTCGGGGTCGTGCTCGACCCACCCGGGTTGCGGAAAATGCTGCGTGAACTCGGAATATGCCTTCGCCAGGACTTCACCCCGCGCTGAGATGACAAGCGCAGCCGACCCGGTGGTGCCCTGGTCGAGCGCGAGGACCGCGGCGCTGCTCATCCCCCCTCCGGCTCCGGTGCACGACCGACCACCACCCTGCCCGGGAGGTACTCGAGACCGACTTCCGGGAGCAGGTCCACGAAAGCGGCGACGGACAGCCCGACGACCGTGTAGTAGTCGCCCTCGACGGCCTCGACCATGGCGGACCCGTAACCCTGAATGCCGTATGCGCCTGCCTTGTCCAACGGCTCCCCCGTATCCACGTAGCTGTTGAGAAAGGCGCGGCCGAACTCGCGAAAGTGTACCCGGGCCCTGGCGACCCGCGAGACCGTCTTTCCGTTCCAGGCCAGCGCCAGACCAGAGTACACCCAGTGGGCCCGACCCGACAACGCGGTCAGCATGGAGGCCGCCTCCGCGCGGCCCGCGGGCTTTTCCAATACATGACCCCCAAGGACTACGATCGTGTCGCCCGCAATCTTCAATGCACCAGGGTGCGCAGACGACACGGCGAACGCCTTCTCGCGCGACAGGCGGTCGACATAGTCCCTTGGCGCCTCGTCGCGATCGCGGCGTTCCTCGACATCAGCCGGTACGACGTCGAAGGACAGGCCCAGCATCGCCAGCACATCTGAGCGGCGGGGCGAGGCCGAGGCCAGCACGACGGGGAGCGGAGGGCGGGGTTCCGGATCGACCGCGGGCCTCGCCGCTGAAGTTCCCCGGGAGGGCGCCAATGGACGCTCCATCCTACCGGTCGATCACCAGGGTGACGGGGCCGTCGTTCACGAGGGCGACGTCCATGTGGGCGCCGAAGCGTCCGCATTGCACACCGCCAGGGCACAGCGCGCGCAGGTCTTCGACGAAGCCCTCGTACAGCGGGATCGCGATCTCGGGCCGCGCCGCCCGCACGAAAGAGGGCCTGCGCCCCTTCCTGGCGTCCCCGTACAGCGTGAACTGGCTCACCACCAGCACCTCGCCGCCGACATCGAGGAGCGAGCGGTTCATGCGGCCCTGCGCGTCGGCGAAGATACGCAGATTGGCCACCTTCTCCGCCATCCATGACGTCGTCTGCCGGGTGTCCTCGGGCAGAAAACCGGCCAGGACGACGAGCCCCTTCCCGATCGCCCCCACGACCCCTCCATCCACCGTCACCGACGCTTCGGACACCCGCTGCACCACGACCCTCATCGCCCGGTCACTCCACTGTCACCGACTTGGCCAGGTTGCGCGGCTGGTCGACGTCGCAGCCCCGCATCACGGCCACATGGTAGGCGAGCAGCTGAAGCGGGACGGTGGACAGCACCGGCATGAGCGCCGGAATCGTCCCGGGAACGACGATGACGTCGTCGACCCGGTCCGTCACCTCGTGGTCGCGATCCGTAACGATTGCGATCACGCGACCGTGGCGCGCCCTGACCTCCTCGATGTTCGACAGCGTCTTGGCATATACGCCGTCGCGGGGCGCGAGGACCACCACCGGCATGTCCTCGTCGATCAATGCTATGGGCCCGTGCTTCATTTCGGCAGCAGGATAACCTTCTGCGTGAATGTAACTTACCTCCTTCAACTTCAAGGCTCCCTCGAGGGCCACCGGGAACTGATATCCGCGCCCCAGGTAGAGGAAGTTGGGCGCATCCCGGTATTCTCGGGCGAGTTTCCTGACCTTGTCGTCCACCTTCAGCGCCTCCTCGACCTGGCCCGGAAGTCTCTGCAGCGCCCTCACCAGCTTGCGCCCCTCCAGGATCGACATGTTGCGGCGGCGGGCCAGGTAGAGCGTGAACAGCGCAAGCGCAACCACCTGGCTGGAAAAGGACTTGGTGGACGCGACCCCGATCTCGGGACCGGCATGCAGATAGACGCCGAAATCGGTCTCGGCGGCGATGCTCGAACCCACCACGTTCACGATCCCCATGATCGGACAGCCCCGCCGCCTGGCTTCCTTGAGCGCCGCCAGCGTATCCGCCGTCTCGCCCGACTGGCTTATCCCCATGACCAGCGTGCCGGAGTCGAGGACGGGATTGCGGTACCGGAATTCGGACGCGTACTCGACCGTCACGGGAAGCCGCGCCATATCCTCGATCATGCGCGCCCCGATGAGCCCGGCGTGCCAACTGGTCCCGCAGGCGGTAATCACGATCCGGTCGATGTCCTCGAGTTCCGTGTCGGACACCGTGATCCCGCCCAGCCTGGAGATCCCGTCTTCTTCGAGGAGGCGTCCCCGCATCACGTCCCGCAATGACGAGGGCTGTTCCTGGATCTCCTTGTACATGTAGTGGTCGTGGCCGCCCTTCCCGATCGTCCCGACATCCCACGCGACGGTCTGCAGGCCGCGCCGCACCGCTCGTCGCGACGGGTCGAAGGTGCGGTATCCCTCTCTGGTCAGCACCGCCGAATCCCCATCCCGCAGCCGAACCACCTTCTGCGTGTGCGCCACGACGGCCGCCGCATCGGAAGCCACGAAGTATTCGTCGCTGGCGCCGATGCCCAGGAGGATGGGACTCCCGTTGCGCGCCACGACGATCTTCCCCGGATCCCGCGAGCTCACCACCGCGATGCCATAGGTCCCCTCGACCCGCGAGAGCGCACTGGCTACCGCGTCCTCGAGACGATCGCAGTCGCGGTAGGCGAGGTCGATCAGGTGGACGAGCACCTCCGTGTCGGTCTCGCTCCGGAATTCGAAGCCCCGATCCCGCAGGAGAGGCCGCTGCCTGCCCGCACTCTCGATGATCCCGTTGTGAACCAGGGCGATGTCGCCGCCGCTCGACAGGTGGGGGTGCGCGTTGACGGTGTTGGGCGATCCGTGCGTTGCCCAGCGGGTGTGCGCGATCCCGCACGTCCCAGGCGGCAAACGGCCGGCCAGCGCGTCCTCCAGTTCGACGATCTTGCCCGGCCGTTTCTCGACCGTCATGCCGCCGTCTTCCTGCACTGCCAACCCCGCCGAATCGTAGCCGCGGTATTCGAGGCGCTTCAGCCCCTCCAACAGGATCGGTCCGGCCGGACGCGACCCCACGTACCCGATGATCCCGCACATCAGCCGCCCGCCGCCCCAGCGAGCGCCGCACGTGCGCGGTCCACCAGATCCTGCGCGGCAGCGCCGCTCCCCGCCTCGGCGATCATGCGCACGACCGGTTCGGTCCCGGACGGCCTCACATGAAGCCATCTGCCGCGAGAAGGCCAGTCCATCCGCAGGCCATCGCTCCTGTCGCGATCGCCGGGGGGCAGCACCCTCGTGAGCTCGGCATAGGCAGCCTCCAATCCTTCGCGCGCCACGGCCATCTTCTCCTTCACGATCGTGTAGGACGGCAGCCGCGCGACGCGGGCCGACAGGGGCGTTCCAGGTTCATCCGCCAGGAACTGCAGGAGAAGGGCCGCGCCCACCGGAGCATCGCGCGTATGCTGCAGTTCGGGCAGCACGACGCCCCCGTTCCCTTCACCGCCGACTACCGCGCCCTCGTGCTCCATCCGCACCACCACGTTGATTTCTCCCACTGGCGCACGGATCACACGGCAGCCGTGACTGTCCGCGACATCGTCCAGGATTCGGCTGGTGGACAGGTTGGCGACCACCCTGCCCGGCCGTCGCCGCAGCACGACATCCGTTGCCAGCGCGAGGGTGAAATCCTCGCCAAGCGGACGCCCCGTTTCGTCGACCAGGGACAGCCGGTCCACGTCCGGATCGACAGCGAGCCCGATCCTCGCCCCGGACGTCCGTACGAGCTCGCCCAGCGCGGCAAGGTTGGCCGCCGTCGGTTCGGGATCGCGGTGGAAGAGACCGTTCGGCTCGGTCCCGATCGCATGCACCTCGCACCCGAGCTGCGAGAGCAGCCGCGGCATGATCACGCCACCCGCCCCGTTTACGCAGTCGAGCGCGACGCGGATCCTCTCGCTGCGGATCCGTTCCGTGTCGAGGAGCCGGAGGTTCAGGATCCGCTCCACGTGGCGCTCCACCGCGCCCCCGTCCTCTTCGACCGGGGCGATCGCGTCCCAGGGCACGCGAACCGGATCGCGCTCGCGGATCCGGGTCTGGAAGCGCGCCATGCGGTCGGGAGGGAGGAACGTCCCGCCCCTCACGGCAAACTTGAGCGCGTTCCATTCGGCCGGGTTGTGGCTCGCCGTGACCCCCAGGCCCCCGGCCGCACCACCCTCCTTCACGGCGAGCATCAGCGTCGGTGTTGGCACGACGCCGAGCTCCACTACTCGGCAGCCCGCCGAGACCAGCCCGGCCACCGCCGCCCGCATGAGCATCGGCCCCGAAGTCCTGGAGTCGCGCCCCACCATCACGGGTCCCTCGTTCCCTTCCTCCCGCAGGAAGGTCCCGTACGAAGCGGCGAGTCCGGCCACCAGCTCCGGGGTGATGGATTCGCCTACGCGCCCCCGAAATCCGGAGACGCTGACCATGAGGTCGTCAGGAAGACGAATCGGCATTCTGGCTGAGCCCTGTTCAGGTGGCGGAAACCCCTCCGGGTAGATGGGAAGCTACTATATTCAGCCGAGTCGATCACAGCCTGCGCGCGGCCGTTCGGAGGGCATGGATGGCCGATTCGTGCGGGCCGGGACGTCGTGACGATCCCCATCAAGGGAGAAGACGTTGTCGCAGTCCACAGGGCGCTTTGCTACCCGTTGCGTGCACGCGGGACAGTCTCCGGAGGCGGTCACGGGGGCGATCACCACGCCGGTTTTCCTGACCTCCACCTATGTCCAGGAAGGACTGGGACGTCACAAGGGCTACGAGTACGCCCGGCTGCAAAACCCCACGCGCGAGACCAGCGAGGCCAACATCGCGGCCCTCGAGGGCGGCCGTCACGGGATCGCGTTCTCCAGCGGCCTCGCTGCCTTCGAATGCCTCGCCAAGACGGTCGCGCCGGGAGGCCACGTCGTCAGCGAGGAGAACACCTACGGCGGCACCACCCGCATGTTCATGGAGGTGTTCAGCCGGCTGGGCATTTCGTTTTCGCTGGTGGACACCCGGGACTTGAACGCGGTCCGCGCCGCGCTTAGCCCCGAGACGCGCCTGGTCCTCCTCGAGACGCCGTCCAACCCCCTCATGCATGTCAGCGACATCGAGGCGGTGGCGGAGATCGCCCGGGAGCACGGCGCCCTCCTTTGCGTGGACAACACCTTCGCATCGCCGTTCAACCAGAATCCTCTGGCGCTGGGCGCGGACGCGGTGCTGCACTCGACAACCAAGTACCTGGGCGGCCACTCGGACATTCTGGGGGGAATCCTCGTGGTCGATGACGACACCCTGGCCGCGGACCTGCACTTCGTGCGCAAATCCACCGGTCCCATCCCGGGCCCGCTGGACTCCTGGCTCACCCTGCGCGGCACCAAGACGCTGCACCTCCGCATGACGCGCCACAACGAGAACGCGATGCTGGTCGCGGAGTTCCTGAGCGACCACCCCGCCGTCCGGGCCGTTCACTACCCCGGATTGGCCACCCACCCCGAGCACGAACTCGCGCGTCGCCAGATGCGGGGGTTTTCCGGCATGCTGTCGCTCGACCTTTCCACGGATGACGCGAAACGGCTTGCGGAAGGCACCAGGCTCTTCCGGCTCGCCGAAAGCCTGGGAGGAGTCGAGTCCATGATCTGCATCCCGTCGCTCATGACCCACGCGGCCGTGCCCGAGGAGTTGCGGCTGCGCATGGGAATCACCGACGGCCTGGTGCGGCTCTCGGTGGGCATCGAAGACGGCCGGGATCTCATCGAAGACTTGGAGAACGCCCTTCGTAGCTGAGTCGGACCCCCGTCCAGCCGGCAGGCGGGCGGGCACACGGATAGATTCGAGAACCGGGGGCAGCCCCCCGGCAAGGATGCAGAAATGAACTACGACGATTTCGATACCTCGTACGGCCACGGCAGCCCCGAAGACAACGGTGACGCGCGGGCAATCCGCACCCTTACCGACATTTCGTCGCGGGCCTGGGAACACAGCGCGGATCGAGCCGCCCTCGCGGCCCTGCGCAAGCTTCCAGGCTTCGATCAGGTGCTCCGCGCCCTCTTCGGCATTTTCGGCGAAAAGCCGGTACGGCTGGCATTTCAGGCCAACGCGGTACGGGTCGGGCCCAACCAGTTCCCCCGGGTGTGGGACCTCTACTGCGAGGTCTGCACCACCATGGACGCTCCGGAGCGCTATCCGCTGTTCGTATCGCAGAACCCCGTGGTCAACGCTGGCGCCTACGGGATGAAGGAGCCGTTCATCATCCTCAACTCGGGTACGCTCGCCCTGCTCACCGACCGGCAGGTGTCATATATCCTCGGCCACGAGGTTGGCCATGTGATGAGCGACCACGTTCTCTACCGGACGATGACCGAGCTGCTCATCGCGCTGGCCAAGATGGGGTTCCCGATCGTGGGACTGGCGGCCCGGGCAATCCTGGTCGCCCTCCTCGAATGGTCGCGCAAGAGCGAGCTTTCGGCCGACCGCGCCGGGCTTCTGGCCATCCAGGACCCGGACGAGGTCATGGGTTCGATGCTCAAGATGGCCGGGGGCGGCGAGGACGACGAGACATCCCTCCCTGAGTTCATCCTGCAGGCCGAGGACTACCGCGAGTCCGGCGACATGGCCGACCAGGTCTTCAAGGTCCTCAACCTCCTCGGCCAGACGCACCCCTTCTGGGTCCTGCGGCTCTCCGAATTGCGCGGCTGGATCGAGACCGGGGCGTACGACAGGATACTGCGGGGCGAATACCAGCGCCGCGGAGATCCCGACCCGGCATATGCCGAAGATGTGGCCGAGGCGGCCAGCAGCTACAAGACCGGGGCCAGGGATGTGCTCGATCAGATGGCCGGTGCGGCCAAACGCGCCGGTGAATCGTTCTGGGAAAACTTCAGGAAGCAGCCCTGACACCGATGCGAATCCTCATCGCCGGAAACGGCGGACGCGAACACGCGCTCCTCTGGAAGCTGCGCAAGGACGCCCCGGAGGCGTCGTTCTACGCCACACGGCCGAACGGCGGCATGGAGCCTGACTGCAACACAGTGGACATCTCGCCCACCGACGTCGTGGCGCTGGCGGGATGGGCGGCCGGGCACCGGATCGACCTGGCCGTAATAGGGCCCGAGACGCCCCTGGCCGCGGGCCTGGCCGATCGGCTGAAGCAGTCGGGCATCCCCGTCTTCGGGCCCTCCGCCGGCGCAGCGCGGATCGAGTCGAGCAAGGCCTTCGCAAAGGACCTGATGGCTGGCGCGGGCGTCCCCACGGCCGCCTACGAGGTGCACACCGACCCGGACAAGGCCGCTGCGTACATCGAGTCGGTGGGAGCGCCGGTGGTGGTCAAGGCCTCGGGACTGGCTGCGGGCAAGGGCGCGATCGTGTGCGGTACGGTGGAAGAAGCCGTCCACACCGCCCGCGGCATGCTCGATGGATCCTTTGGCGACGCGGGCAGCCAGGTGGTGGTGGAGGAGTTCATGGAGGGCGAGGAACTCTCGGTCTTCTGCCTCGCCGACGGGGAGGACTACGTCCCGCTCCTCCCCTCGCAGGATCACAAGCGCATCGGCGAGGGCGACACGGGGCCGAATACCGGAGGGATGGGCGCGTACGCCCCGGTCGGGTTCGTCAGCGATCCGCTAATGGCCGATGTGGGCGAGCGCATCATCGCGCCAGTGCTCCGGGCGCTGGCGGAGGGAGGAGACTCGTTCAGTGGTCTCCTGTACGCGGGCCTGATGATCACCTCCGAGGGGCCGAGGGTGGTCGAGTTCAATTGCCGTTTCGGCGATCCGGAAACCCAGGCGGTGCTGCCGCTCCTCTCGTCGTCGCTGCTGGAACCGATGCTCGCGGTCGCCGAGGGTTCCGGGCTGGCAGAGCACAGGCCGGCCTTCGCCCACGCCTCCGCGGTCACCACGGTGTTGGCGGCATCGGGGTATCCCGGCAGCTACGGCAAGGGCGCGGCAATCTCGATCCCGCCGCTGCCGAGGGGCGTGCAGGTGTTCCACGCCGGCACGGCACTGCGGTCGGGGCGTCTGGTCACCTCGGGCGGCCGCGTGCTCGCCGTCACGGCGGTCGACGCGGACTTCGAGCGCGCCCGCACGGTGAGTCGCGCGGTCGCAGATGCGATCACCTTCGAAGGCAAACAGTTCCGTACCGACATCGGATGGCGCGAGGCGCAGCGGCGGCTCTGAAGCCGTCCTCACAGGAAATCGAACTCCAGGGAGCAGGATATTGATCATCACGACAACGGCAGTGCTGCAGGGCCGGCGCATCCGGGAATACCTCGGTATCGTAACCGGCGAAGCGATCATCGGAGCGAATATCCTCAAGGACATCATGGCAAGTATCCGGGACATCGTGGGCGGTCGCTCCGGTGCCTATGAGAAGGCCCTGCGTACGGCCCGCGAAGAGGCCCTGAGGGAGATGGCCTCGCAGGCAAAGGCGCGCGGAGCCGACGCGGTCATCGGAGTCGACCTGGACTACGAGGTCCTGGGGACGTCCAACGGGATGCTGATGGTGTCGTCGAGCGGCACCGCGGTAGCACTGGAGTAGCATCGTGCCGGAGCTCCCCGAGGCCGAGACCATCGCGCGGGGGCTGAACGGATTTCTGCCCGGCAGGGTCGTGAGCTCTGTCGCGGTGCTCCGGGAGGATGTGGTGGATGGTCCACCGCGTCGGTTCGCCGAGGCGGTGGCCGGGAAGCGGTTTGGCACAACGGGAAGGCGGGGCAAGAACGTGGTACTCACCTTCGATGACGCTACGCGAGTGGTCGTCAACCTGGGGATGACTGGCCGCCTGGTTCCGGGTTCGGATACGTCTCCGGGGCCCGGGTCCACTCACCCGGCCGTACTCTTCCGCTTCACCGACGGCGGTTCCCTGACCTATGACGACGTGCGGCGTTTCGGTCGCTTGACCCACCTCCCCGCATCGGCGTGGACGCGATGGTCACGGCGCCTGGGGCCGGAGCCACTTGCCCGGTCATTCACGGGCGCACGGCTCCACCGGATCCTGTCCCGTTCCAGATCACCGGTCCGCTCCCTCCTCCTCGACCAGCGCAAGATTGCGGGAGTGGGCAACATCTACGCCATGGAGGCCTGCTGGTTCGCCGGCATCCATCCACGCACACCGGCCAATACCATCGATGCGGCCTCCGCCGCCCGCCTCCACCGCTCGCTGCGCCGGGTGCTCCGCCAGGCGGTGCGCGCCGGAGGCACGACACTGCGCAACTATCGGGCCCCCGACGGGAACGAAGGACGGTTTCGCCGGGCTCTGCACGCCTACGGACGCGAGGGCCACCCCTGCTTCCGATGCCGCCGCAGCATCGAGCGAATCGTGTTCGGCGGCCGCTCCGCTTTTGTGTGCCCCGGGTGTCAGCCCGAGCCGGCAGCCTGGGGAGAAGCCCCTTGAGCGGCCGCGCGTCCGCCTTCCGCGCCAAGCCTGTCCTACGCGTGCTGGCCGCGAGGCGCCGGGCCGGTCGGGCCAGGTGCCTCCCACACGTGCTGCTGGCCGCATTCCTGGTCTCCGCCCTTCTTCCCAACACCGCACAGGCACAACGGCGAGCCCCCGCGCCCGGCACCGAACTCCCCGTCGTCCGGCACACCCTCGACAACGGCATGACCTTCCTGATCCTGGAGCGACGCCAGTCCCCCACCGCCGCCCTGGTGGTCCACTACCCGGTGGGTTCGGTCAACGAGCACCTGGGCAACACCGGGATCGCCCACGTGGTCGAGCACATGCTCTTCAAGGGGTCGGACGAGATCGGCACCTCGGACCGGGGCCGCGAAACACCGCTCATGGATGCCATGGACGCGGTCCGCGACTCGCTGCTCGCCGAAATCGGCCGTCCGGTCCCCGATACGGCAAC
>LXNI01000061.1_pt1 | contig 120272 bp, 111 predicted proteins | sample 809091 | NCBI WGS metagenome assembly LXNI01 (sample SAMN04870527, study PRJNA318959) | sponge metagenome | biome: 01000161; feature: marine sponge reef; material: water | host: Sarcotragus foetidus | place: Greece: Milos, Mediterranean Sea | collected 2013-05-29 | depth 5-7 m
GGCCAGGTGATGATGGACTCGATCGGGCCGCGCCTGACCGGCTCGCCAGCCATGGCCGGCGCCAACGACTGGGCGCTCGGGAAGTACGCCGAGTGGGGCATCGAGGCGTACAAGGAGCAATACGGCACATGGCGGGGGTGGGATCGGGGGATCACCCACATCGATCTCGTCTCGCCGCGAGTGCGGTCGCTGGAGGGGATGGCGGCCGCATGGAGTCCGGCTACCGACGGGCCGGTCGAGGCGGAGGTGGTGATTCTGGCGGACGCGGGAGGCGCGGATGCGTTTCAGACTTGGCTGCCCGAGGCGCGCGGCAAGTTCGTGCTGATTTCGCGGCCGGAGCCGAGTTGCCGGGCGCCCGACAACCTGGAGTGGTTCTCGCGGCCCGAGACGATGGCCCGCATGACCGAGGAGCGCGAGCGCACGGTCGCGGCGTGGAACCAGCGCGTGGAGAATACCGGTGTCAACCGCCGCGTGCTGCCGGAGGCGCTGGACGCCGCCGGGGCCGCCGGGATCATCCGCTCTCAGTGGTCGCAGGGCTGGGGCGTGACCAAGATCTTCGGCACCGGGACCGAGCGGGCGCCCGTCCTGGACCTGAGCTGCGAGGCGTACGGGCTCCTGTACCGGCTGGCCGAAAACGGTCAGGGCCCGGTGCTGCGCGTCGACGCCCAGGCCCGCTTCCTCGGCGAGGTGCCGGTCTTCAACGCCTTCGCCGTCATCCCGGGCACCGCCGAGCCCGAGGAGTACGTGATCCTGGGGGGCCACTACGACTCCTGGGACGGCTCGGATGGCGCCCTCGACAACGGCACCGGCGCGGTCGCCATCATGGAAGCGATGCGCATCCTGAAGAGCGCGGTCCCGAACCCCCGCCGCACGATCATCGGCGCGCTGTGGAACGGCGAGGAGCAGGGCCTTAACGGGTCGCGCGCCTTCGTCGAGGACAACCCCGGGATCCTCGAGCGCACCCACACGGTGTTCAACATCGATCACGGGAACGGACCGGTGACCTTCATCCCCATGCAGGGATTCGCCGGGGCCGCCGGGCGCTTCGGAGAGTGGCTCGCGAAGATCCCGAGCGAGCTGGCGGATCTGGTCACGCTCGAGATCCCGGGGATGCCCGAATCCGGCGGAACGGACCACGCGTCATTCCTGTGCGCAGGGGTGCCGGCGTTCAGCTTCCACGTGGGGGCCGGCCGCAGCGAGATGAACATCGCGGACAACCGCTGGGACACGAGCATCTACACCTGGCACACCAATCGCGACACCTTCGACAAGATCGTCTTCGAGGACCTGCGGGATGATGCGGTGATGACCGCGATGTTTGCCTATCTGGCGTCTGAAGACGCGGAGATGATGCCGCGGGACCAGAGGACGATGCCGGAGGGGTCGGCGTGGCCGGAGTGCCGTGCGCCGGCGCGGAGCTCGGGGGCTAGCGACCGGTAGCCGTCTCTTCGGTCAATAACCTTGCAAATCAAATACATCATATTACTTTTGCATGGTTATGAGCCAAGTAATCCCACGCGAAAGCAAGTTGCGGGTGGACCGCCTGCTGGCACGAGCTCCGGCCATCGTGCTCACCGGACCCCGGCAGGTCGGCAAGACGACGCTGGCCTTGGAGATAGCGGACGAACGGAATGCCGTCTATCTCGACCTGGAGCGCCCGTCCGATCGTGCCAAGCTCGCGGATGTCGACGCATACTGTCGCCGCAACGCAGATCGGCTGGTCGTCTTCGACGAGATTCAGCGCGTTCCGGGCCTCTTCGAACCACTCCGCGGGGTGATGGACCGGCGGCGGCGAGCCGGCCTCCGCACCGGCCATTTTCTCTTCCTCGGGTCGGCCTCGATCGAACTGCTCCGGCAATCCGGAGAGACGCTCGCGGGACGCGTCGCGCTCTGTGAGATGCAGCCGCTGAACGTGCGGGAGGTCGGCGAGGAACGCCTTGATGATCTCTGGTACCGCGGTGGATTCCCGGAGAGCCTGCAGGCCCTTGAGGACGAGGCCAGCTTCGAGTGGCGGCTTGATTTCATTCAGACCTATCTCGAACGCGACATTCCGGCCCTCGGGCCGCGGATCCCGAGCGAGACACTGCGTCGTTTCTGGACGATGCTGGCCCACAATCAGGGGCAGACCTTCAATGCTGCGGGTCTGGCCAGGTCCCTGGGTCTTGCAGGCGTTACGGTTGGCCGCTATCTCGACCTCATGGTCGACCTGCTGCTGGTGAGGCGGCTCGTGTCATGGCGTGGCAACCTGGGCCGACGGCTGGTGAAGTCCCCCAAGACCTACCTGCGGGACAGTGGCGTCTGTCACGCTCTTCTGGGCATTGAATCGCTGGACGCACTCCTGGGTCACCCGGTGGTCGGCGGCAGCTGGGAAGGGTTGGTGATCGAGAGCATCGCAGGTCGACTGCCGGCGCACGCCTCCTTCGGATACTATCGAACCACAGGGGGGGCGGAGATCGATCTCGTGATTGAACTCGGTGCCGGTGAGATGTGGGCGATCGAAATCAAGCGGAGCACCGCACCCAAGGTATCCCGGGGGTTCCACAGCGCCTGCCAGGACCTTCAGCCCTCCCGAAAATTCATCGTCCATCCGGGCCGCGAGAGCTTCCCGCTCGGTCGCGGTATCGAGGCGGTCCCTCTGGATGCAATCTGTGCTGAGTTGGTGTGACCGACGACGTGCCTGATACTCAGCCCCCTGGCGGGTGTTACGAGGATCAGTCTTCCTCCGCCGGTTCACCCGTGTAGAACGCGGTCGTCTTCCTCGCGGCTGCGCGGGCGGCGTCCGGCTCCGTGCCGCTGGCGATGGACGCCTCCCCCCACGCCTTGCTGCTGCCCGTGAGGATCGCCTTGCCGTCCGGCAACGTGTGGAACGTGGCTGCGTCGGGCTTGGGCCGGTCGGGCTGGTCGATATGCATCGCGAGTCCCAGGAGGCCCATCTCCCAGCCGACGCCCGTCGCGCCTGGACCGTACTCGTCCCACTGTTCGGAAAGGTGGGCGGTGTGCACCAGGGTGAGGAGTGCGCGGCCACCTTCGTCATCCGACACCCGCGCCTCCACCCAGGTGACGTAAGGACCGAACTCCCAGGTGACCGCCAGGGATGACAGCCGCTCGCAGGCCGTGATCGTGCCCCCTGCGTTGCCCTCGAACTGAAAGCGGCCGCCGAGTTCGAGTTCGCCGCTGATCGGGAGGAACCAGCGCGGAATGCGATCGCCGTTCGTCAGGGCGTCCCACAGATCCTCGAGTGTCGTCGGGTAGCTGCGGGACAGGATGACCGCGCTGGCAGGCTGTCCGTCGCGCTCGAGATACGAGACGGAACGCTCTGTGGCGGCGAGGTGATTCTGGACATCGAAATGCATGGATCTCAAGCCCCCCAGGAAACAGTAGTAGCAGGTGAGGTGTACGCTCCTATGGTAGCACCCATGGCGGGTGCACCCCAATCCACCGGTCCAGCCCACGAGAGGAACCCCGATGAAACAACCCACGACGCCCCTTCTGGCGCTCGCCATGCTCCTGCTCGCCCATGCACCCGCGATCGGGCAGACCACACTATCGCTCACTGGCGGCGCAAACATCGCGTCGGCGGATTTGGACGACGAATCGGCAGCTGTTCCGGGCCTGACCTCGGTCACTCGAATCTCGCTCGGCCTTGCTGCCGACCTCGCGTTTTCCGACAGACTCGGAATTCAGCTGGGTGGCCGCTACGCGCAGAAGGGGGTTGGCATTGAACTCAACGAGGAAGGCGTGAACGCCCAGTCCAGGATCGAACTGGACTATCTCGAGTTCACGGCTTTGGGGCGGCTGCGATTCCCCCTGGCTGGAGACCGGTTGTCCCTTCACCTGCTGACAGGACCGGCGGTGGCGATGGAAACAGGTTGTGGTCTGAGCGCCACCGCCAGCTCCGGCGGCTCGAGTTTTGAACTTGAAGAAGAGTGCGACGAGGTGAACCTCGAACGGTCGGCGGTCGACGTCGGCTGGGCCGTGGGGGGTGGCCTGGACATCGGGATCACGGAGAAGCTGAGTGCTTCTCCCGGAATTCTGTACACCCGCGGGCTCGTGGATGTCGACACGGCCTCCCGTGCTTCACTGCAGAATCGTGCCCTTACCCTGAGGATCGGGCTGGCCTACGCCATCAGATAGAAACAGTCTTGCCCTCTATCCCGGCAGCAAGCCGTCCTTTGCCCCACCCCCCTTGATGTACAGTTCCCGCTTCGGGTACGGGATCTCCACCCCGGCCTTGGCGAACTTCACCATCGCCTTCTCGGTGATCTCGTCCGCGATCCGGCGCCGATTTCGCGCCTCCTGGATCCACACACGGAGCTGCAGGTTCACCTCGGAGGGACCGAAACCGCGGACGATGACGATCGGCGCCGGGTCCAGCTTCACCCCTTTCACCTCGTGGGCCGCCTCCTTCAGCAGCACCTTGGCCCGCTCGATGTCCGCTTCGTAGGCGCACGAAAACGGGATGCGCAGCCGAATATCCTCGCCCGACATCGTGTAGTTGATGATGTCGCGCCGCATGATCTCGTTGTTCGGCACCACGACCACGAGGTTGTCGGGATTGCGGATCTTGGTCGCGCGCAGCCCGATCTCGATCACGTCGCCCCAGGTGCCGGTCTCGCGGGGCGCGTTCCAGAGCTCGATCCTGTCCCCCACCTGAAAGGGACGATCCATGATGAGGAGCACGCCCGCGATCAGGTTCGAGAGGGTGTCCTTGGCGGCGAGGGAGAGCGCCAGGCCGGCCACGCCTGCGCCCGCAAGCAGCGGCGCGATTTGCAGCCCCAGATGCGTCATGGCGAGCAGCAGGCCGATGGCGATCACGATGAAGCGCACGAACCGGTTGACCATCGGCAGCGCGGTCTCGTCCAGCGCCGTCTCCGAGGTGCGGGATATGATCCGCGTCTCGAAGCTGCGCATCAGGTGGCCGACAAATCGGCTGAACGGGAAGAACACGACGGCGATCCAGATGCCCCACACCCAGTCACGTGGCTGGGTCGCGTACGCCACCCAGTCGCCCTCCGGGTTGCTGGCGCCGAGGATGGGCACCCACAGGCCGATGATCCGCCACAATGCCCACGCCACCACCGTCAGCTTGAACGCATGGCGGAGGGTACGCACGAGTTCGTCGTCGAGGTCGGTTTCGGTCTTCGTCGCGAGCCGCCTCTGCACGCGCCTCAGCACCCAGCCGCCTACGAAGTACAGGACAGCGGCCAGCAGGATGGAGCCGACCGTCGGCACCAGCTTCGGCACCGAGTAGTTGACCACACCATTCCACAGTTCGATCAACTGGTCGAAGCTGAAATCGATTCCCAGCAAATCCACGGTCTAGGGCCTCCGGATTACAGGTAGCACCACTTTGGACGGGTATGTCGGGCCGTGGTGAATGGTTTGAGTGGCCACCACCGCTTCGTCCGGCCCCGCCAGACCCGCGTTGTCGCGTCCCGAGTTGAGGTTGCGCAGATAGAAAGGATAATAGCTGCTGGAGATTTCGATGCGGATTCGGTGGCCGGGGCCGAAGACGTTCCCGGTGACGCGCCAGAATTCCATGTGGTAGCGGTAGACCTCTCCGGGCTCGATCTCGCTCAGACGGTTCGGGTTAAAGCGGCCGTCGTTGTCGGGGTCGCGATGGCGGGCGCGCAGGATGGCCTCGGCCAGGAGCATCGCCGAGCCGTCGGGCTCCACGTCGACCAAACGCACCATCCAGTCGGTGTCGCGGGCGGAGGTCGACGCGTAGAGCACGGCCTCAATCGGGCCCGTGACCTCCATCGCCTCCTGGAAGACGGGCGTCTCGTAGACGAGGACGTCGTCGCGCAGGGCGGGGCCGCCGGCCTCGACGGCGCCGGGGATGTGGCCGTGGTCGCCGTAGGGGGACGGGGTGGGGTCGTCGGGGTCATATGAGTATGTGTCGGACCCATCGGCCGCGGGCATGTCCCACTCGAGCATGCCGTCGCCCCGGCTGGAGTTGGCGCTCCCGCCCGACGTGAGGTAGAGGTCGGTCCACTCTGTCCCCGGCAGCGGCCAGTCCTCGGCCGTGTACCACCGGTTCGGCCCCATGACGAAGACGTACACGGGCGGGTCGTTCTCGACGCCGTTGTCGATGCCCTTCAGGAAGTGGTCGTACCAGCGCGTGATATAGCCGTCGAGGTCGATCTGCGCTTCGGGGCCGTAGTCGATGCCGCCGACCACGCGGTCGTTCAGGCCGTGGAACCAGGGGCCGATGATCAAGCTCGGACGCCGCGACTCGGGCGTGGCGCCGTGGGCCTTCATGCCGAGGTAGTTGATCGGCGAGCCGGGGAAATCCGCGTCGAACCAGCCGGTCATGTTCAGGGCCGGCACGGTCATGCGCGAAAAGCTCTCCGGGGACTGGTATTCCATCCCGTCCCAGTATGGGTCGTTGGCCAGGTAACCGTTGATCCAGGACTTCCACCAGCCGCCGTCCTGCATCCCCCGGGCCTCGTCGATGGTCAGGTAGGGTGCGTGCAGCAGATCTTCCCAGCGTGAGTTCGTGAACCCTCCATACGGCCCCTCCTCCTTCACCTGCGCGGTCCGCCCCGACATCCACGCGGCCCAGTCCACGAAGGGCCCGAGCATGATCCCCTGCTGGTAGGGGATGTTGTGGAAGGGGTCGGGGGGCGCGACCTCGGGTGCGATGGCCTTGAGCGAAGGGGGCGCCTGGCTCGCGGTCCACCACTGGGTCCAGCCGAGATAGGATCCGCCGATCATGCCGACGTTCCCGTTCGACCATGCCTGTGACCCGATCCACTCCACCAGGTCGTATCCGTCGGTCTTGTGCTCGACGATGAAGGGATCCCAGTCGCCGCCGGAGTCGTAGCGTCCGCGCGAGTCGGCGAGGATCACCGCATAGCCCCGCCTGGCGAACCACCGCGCCCGGTCGCGCGGGCCGTTGTTGTCGTACGGCGTGATGGTGAGGATCGCCGGGAAGGGGCCGTCGCCGTCCGGGAAGTAGATGTCGGTCGAGAGGCTCACCCCGTCGCGCATGGGGACGAGGTGGCCGCGCTCTTCGATGACTTCGTGAACGGCGGGCGAATAGCTGCCGGGGTCGGGGGCCTGGGCGGTGCCGGCGGCAGGCATGCATGCCAGGGCGAGTCCGGCGGCGATGAGTACCCGGGTCGCCCGGTCACGGGGTCGCCTGACCCGCGGCGGACCATCGAACCGGTTGGAGCTGAGGCTGAATCGCGATCGAATGGTCATGGGCGTCCTGCTTCCACGGGTTGGGCGGTGCGTTACGGGTTGAACCTGCCCACCGCGCCCGACCGGAGCAACTCCGCGATCTCGGCCGCGCCGAAGCCGTACTCGCGCAGCACCTCTTCGGAGTGCTCGCCCATCCTCGGCGCGCCCCGATCGACCGAAGCCGCCCCACCGGAGAACTTGACCGGCATTCCCAGCGCCTCGGCGGTGCCCTCGCCCTGCGGCACCTCGACCACCATGTCGCGCGCGACCGTCTGCGGGTGCCGGAGCATCTCCAGAATGTTCGACACCGGGCCCGCGGGGACGTTCGCCGCCTCCAGCCGCTCCAGCCAGGCCTCGGTGGTCTCGCTCCGCAGCCGCGCCGACAACAGCTCCCGCAGGTCCTCCAGGTTGGCCATCCGGTCCGCATTGGTCGCGAAACGGGGATCGTCCAGGAGCTCCGCCATGCCCATCACCTGCACGAGACGGACCCAGTTCACCTGGTTCCAGCCGCCGACCGTGATCCACCCGTCCGCCGTCGGCAGGGCCTCGTAGGGCGCCGCCAGCGGGTGCGCGGAGCCGAGCGGACGGGGCGACTCCCCCGTCGCTAGCGCGACCGCCGACTGCCAGAAGGTCTGTACGATCCCGGCCTCATAGAGCGACGTGTCCACCCGCTGGCCCTCGCCGGTCTTCTCGCGCGCAAACAGCGCCGAAACGACGCCCATCGCCCCCAGAATCCCCGCGGTGATGTCGGTCAGCGGTGGTCCGCACTTCACCGGAGGCCGCCCGTCGCCCTCGCCGGTAACGCTCATCAGCCCGGTCATGCCCTGCGCGATCAGATCGAACCCGCGCGCGCCCGCAAGAGGCCCCGTCCTCCCATAACCGGTGATCTGGCAGTAGACGAGCCCGGCGTTCACCGCCCGGAGAGATTCGTACCCGAGCCCCAGGTCATCCATGACGCCTGCGCGGAAATTTTCGATCACCACATCGCAGCGCGCCAGCATGCCCCTGGCCACCTCCCGGCCCGGCTCCGACTTGAGGTCGACCACGATGCCGCGCTTGTTGCGATTCATCATGACGAAGGCCGCGGCGTCGTCCCCCATGCGCGGCGGCGCGAACGCGCGCGTGGGATCGCCGGTCCCGGGCGGCTCCACCTTGACCACGTCGGCCCCCATGTCGGCGAGCATGCGTCCGCACACCGGCCCCGCCATGACGTGCGCGAGCTCGACGACCCGGATGCCGGAGAGCGGCTGGGCCACCGCCCTCACTCTCCCGAGAAGCGGGGGGCGCGCTTCTCCAGGAAGGCGGCCGTGCCCTCCCGGTAGTCCCGCGTGCGGAAGGCCTCGTAGGTCTCCGCCCGCTCCTCTTCGGTCAGCGGACGCGGATCCGACATGCGGCGGACGAACTTCTTGTGCCACCGGTTCACGAGCGGCGCGCCGCCCGCGATGTTGCGCGCGACCATCTCGCCGGCGGCCGCCACCTCGTCATCCGCAACGACCCGGTTCACGAGCCCCACCTCACGCGCGCGGCCGGCGTCGACCAACTCGCCCGTCAGGAGGATCTCCAGCACGGCCCCCACGCCGGCCGCGGCCAGCAGCGGCGCCATCTCCTCGTAGGCCATGGTCAGCCCGAGCCGGTTGATCGGCGCGCCGAAGCGGCTCGACTCGCCGCACACCGCAATGTCGCAACACGCGGTGAGGATCATGCCGCCGCCCACGCACAGCCCCTCCACGATGGCCACGGTGGGGTGCGGGCAGTCGTACACGCCACGCAGTCCGCGCTCGACGGAGGCCGCGTAGCGGGTCACCTGCCCGGGGGTGCTGCGCTGCTCGGGGAAGGCGCCGATGTCGGACCCGGCCGAGAAGGCCCGTCCCCCCGCCCCGCGCATGACCACGCAGCGCACGGTATCGTCACCCGTCAGCTCCTCGAAGAAGGCGCCCAGTGCGTCCCATCCGGCGCGGTCCAGGACGTTCAGCTTCCCGGGGTGATCCAGCGTCACGGAGACGATCCCGCCCTCGCGGCTCGTCGTGAAGCGGCGCTCTGCGCCCCCCGGCCGCACGGCTAGCGGGCCCGCGCTGGTGGGGGCCGGTACAGAGCGCGCGCGTCGGCGTTCATCGATAGAACAGCTCCACCAGGAAGAGCGACAACGACGGAACGTACGTCACCGTCAGCAGGACGGCCATGAGCACGCCGATGAACCCCAGATTGGCCTTCGTGACCGCCCAGACGTCCGCCTTGGCGACCGAACACGCGGTCACCAGCACCGACGCCACCGGGGGAGTCTGCTGCCCGATCCCCAGGTTGAGGGTGACGATGAGGCCGAAGTGGATCGGATCGACGCCCATCGCCTGCACCAGCGGCATCACGATCGGCACCACAAGGATGATCGCGGCGGCCGAGTGGAGGAAGAGGCCGACCACCAGCAGGAAGACGTTGAGCAGCGCCAGGATCGCGAGCTTCGAGTCGGTGAGGCCGATGATGGCCGCCGCGACCTGCTGCGGCACCCGGATCTCGGTCAGGTAGTCGCCGAGGAGCGCCGATGCGGCGACCAGCAGCATGACCACGGCAGTCTGGTGCCCGCACTCCAGGATCGCGCGGCGCAGGCGCGTCAGGTCGAGTTCGCGGTAGACGACGCCCCCGATGAAGAGCGCGGCGACCACCGCGATGCCCGCGCCCTCGGTCGCGGTGACCCAGCCGCTGAAGATCCCGCCCAGGATGATGACCGGGAGCAGCAGCGACCACCCCGCGTCGCGGCAGGTCTCGGCCACGCGCCGCAGCCGGAAGACCTCCTCCATGGGGAGGTTCGCGCGGCGCGCCCACAGGTAGGCCACGAACATCATCAGGAGGCCGCCGATCACGCCCGGGATGATCCCCGCCACGAAGAGCTCCACTACCGAGCTGCCCGACATCACGCCGTACAGGATCATCGGGATGGAGGGCGGGATGATCACGGCCAGGGTGGCCGAGGAGGACGTCACGGCGGCCGCGAAGTTGCGCGTGTAGCCGCGCTTCTTCATCGCCGGAATCAGGATCGATCCCAGCGCGGCCACGTCCGCCACGGCGCTGCCGGAAATCTCCGCGAAGAACATGGAGGCGGAGATGCTCACCATCGACAGGCCGCCGCGAATGAACCCGAACAGCGCCGACGCGAAAGCCACCAGGCGGCGCGAGATCCCCGACGTGTTCATGATCGTGCCCGCCAGAATGAAGAGCGGAATCGCGATCAGGGGGAACTTGGTGGCGCCGGAGAACATCACGAGCCCGACGTTGGGCAGCGCATCCACTCCTCCGGAGGCGAGCATGGCGATCACGGTCATGATCGCAAGCGCCACCGCGATGGGCACGTTGACCAGGATGAGGAGGATGAGCACTCCGACGAGGACGAAGGTCAAGTCCCGCTACTCTCCCCTTCTCCGCGCAGCGCTTCGGGAAGACTCAGAAGCTGGGCGGCGACGAATAGCACCGCCCCGATCGGAATGACGGACTGGGCCACCGCGCTGGGCACGCTCGGCAGGCTCACCAGGGGAATCCCGCCCAGGGCGTTCTGGACCTGCATGCCCGCCCACGCGAGAACGACGAAGAAGGCGATCACCGCAGCCTCGCCGGTCAGGACGGCGACGGTGCGGGCGCGGCCGCGGAGGTGCTCGACGAGGGCGGGGACCCCGATATGTCCCCGGTGCAGCGCAACCAGCGCGGCCCCGTAGTACGTCAGCCAGGCGAGCAGGATTGCGGCGACCTCGTCGTACCAGACAAGCGCGGACCCGGCCTTCCTGAACGCCACACCGACCACCACGACGATCGCGAGGGCCGCCACCACCGCCGTTACGGCGACCTCGAGGACCCTCTGGAATACGCGGCGCAACCGGCCCGCACGGGACTCCCGCGGCGGGGTCACCCTACGGTTGCGTGAGTCGCAGAACCCGGTCGATCAGCTCGCGACCGCCCTCCACACTGGCGCTGAACTCGTCGTACACCTGCTCGCTGGCGCGCTGGAAGGCCAACTTGTCCGCCCAGTTGACGGAGATATCCGTGGCGGCCATCTCCACGAGCAGCTCCCGATCCAGTCGCTTGGCCGTCTCGTAGACGAACGCCTGCACCGCCCTGGCCTCCTCTTCGACGACCATGCGGATTTCCTCGGGAACCTCGGACCAGTGTTCGGACGATACGGTCACGAACGCCGGCGTGTACACATGCTCGGTGAGCGAGAGAAACTGCTGGACCTCGTTGAGCTTCGACGCGTGGATCTGGGCCAGCGGGTTCTCCTGGCCGTCCACAACGCCCGTCCGGAGCGCGAGGAGGACCTCCGACAGCGCCATCGGCACCGGATTCGCGCCAAAGTTCTGAAAGAGCCTGACCCGCCACGTTCCCCGCGGGGTGCGCAGTTTCAATCCGTCCAGGTCGTCGGGCGCGCGGATGGGACGGAGGTTGTTGGTGACATGGCGGTAGCCGTTTTCCCAGAGGGCGATGATCTGGTACCCCTGCGCATCGGCCAGGGGAACCAGCTCGGGCCACACGACTTCCTGCTCGATCCGGGTCATGTGCTCCCGGTCATCCACCAGGTAGGGCATCTCGAAGAGGCCGAACTCCGCGATCCGGGAGGACATGATCGATGAGGGCAGCGCCAGATCGACCGTGCCCAGCCTCAGCTTCTGCAGGAGGATGTCGTCTCCACCCAGTTGGCTCGACCCATATACGACCACCTCGGCCTTGCCGGCGAGTCGCTCGTTGACCCTGGCCGCGAACTCCTCGGCGGACAGCGCGAAGAGGGATCCCGGCGCCCCGACGTGCCCGAAACTCAGCTCCAGCGCTTCGCTTTCCGGCGTGGCCGACCCGGAACAGCCGGCGGTGAGGAGCACCAGTGCCGACGCCGTCGCTGCCCGAAGAAGATTTCCCGAATGATGAGCCGAAAACGGCCGTGCCCGCATCCTGCCTCCTGGGGGTGTTGCAGTGCTTCGATAGTGCTGCTTTCAGCATTTCAAGATAGCCCACACTTCGGCGAATGTCTTGCGTCCTGGTCGCGGCTGGTCCACGCTGCGGCTTCGAGTCGCGTAGATTTACCGCTCCGACCTGCAAAGCGACTCCTCAGCTCGACGAGCGGAGGCTCCCACAGTGCCCTTCCAGCCAGCCGGTCCTGCCCCGCTCGCCGATCGCCTGCGCAGACACGTCGAGGGCGACGTCCGCTTCGATGCGCTGACCCGGGGCCTCTACGCCACCGACGCCTCCATCTACCAGATCGCGCCGCTGGGTGTGGTGCTCCCGCGCACGCTGGAAGACGTGGACGCGACGATGGCTATCGCGCGCGAGGCAGGCGTGCCGGTCCTGCCCCGCGGCGCGGGAACGTCCCAGTGCGGCCAGACCGTGGGCCGCGCGGTGGTGATGGACACCTCCCGCCACCTCGACCGGGTTCTGGAGATCGATCGCGAGGCGCGCACCGTGACGGTCGAGCCCGGCCTCGTCCTCGATCAGCTCAACCGCCGCCTCGCGCCAACCGGCCTCTTCTTCCCGGTGGACGTCGCCACCGCCAGCCGCGCCACCATCGGCGGGATGGCGGGCAACAACAGCGGCGGCGCGCGCTCGATCCGGTACGGGATCATGGCCGACAATGTCGCCGAGATTGAGGTCACGCTCCCCGATGGGCGGGTCGTGGCTTTCGGCCCGGGGACGGACGCTGGGGCGGCGAGCGAGCTGGCCGAGACGCTGCGCAGCATCGCCGCGCGCGAGGCCGGGGAGCTGCAGGCCCGCGTGCCAAGGGTCCTGCGGCACGTCGCCGGCTATGGCCTGCACCGCCTGCTGAATCCGGGAGCGTCCCTGGCCGAGGCTCTCGTCGGCTCCGAGGGCACCCTGGCCTTCTTCCGCAAGCTGAAGCTGAAGCTGGCGCGAAGACCGGCCCGGCGTGTCCTCGGCGTCTGTGCCTTCCCGTCGCTGCTGGAGGCGCTCGACGCGGTCCAGCACATCGTCCAGCTCGACCCCCACGCCGTCGAGCTGATGGACCACACGCTCATCGACCTTGCCCGCGAGAACGCCTCCTTCCGCTCGACCGTCGAGGCGCTGGTGCCCGCTTCGGCCCACAGCCTGCTCCTCGTCGAGTTCGCGGGCGACGAGGCGGCCGCGCTTTCCCGCAACCTCTCCCGCCTGGACGAATTGGTGCGGGGCACGGGACCCGGGCGCGACGTCTCCCACGCCGAGGACCCGGCCGCCCAGGCAGCGATCTGGAACGTGCGCAAGGCGGGCCTCAACATCGTGATGTCCATGAAGGGCGAGCGGAAGCCGGTCTCGATCGTCGAGGACTGCGCGATCCCGCTTCCCGCGCTGGCGGAGTTCGGCGCCTTCGTCGAGGACTCATTCGCGCGGCACGGCACCAGCGGCACCTGGTACGCCCACGCTTCGGTCGGCCTGCTGCACGTGCGCCCCTCGCTCAGCATGAAGGACGCCGCCGACGTCGCCGCATTCCGCTCCATCGCCGAAGAGGTGCTGGCCGAAGCGGCGCGGCTGGGGGGCTCGTATTCGGGCGAGCACGGCGACGGCATCCTCCGCTCCGAGTTCATCGAGCCGCTCCTGGGAAGCCGTCTGGTCCGCGCCTTCGAGGAGGTGAAGCGCGCCTTCGACCCCACCGGGATGATGAACCCGGGCAAGATCGTGGCCGCGCCCCGAATGGACGACCGCGAGTTGTTCCGCTACGGGCCCGGGTATCGCCCCGTCTCCCTGCCGACCGTTCCGTCCGCCTCCGATCGCGCCTCGCTCACCGCCACCCCGGGGAGGGCTGGCCCGCACGCTCCACCCGCACCCGACGGCCATTTCGCCCGCACCGTCGAGGCCTGCAACAACAACGGCGCCTGCCGCAAGATGCACGACGGCGTCATGTGCCCCTCCTACCGCGTGACCCGCGAGGAGGCCGACACGACCCGAGGCCGCGCCAACACCCTCCGCCTCGCCATGACCGGCCAGTTGGGTCCGGAGGGATTGATGGGGGATGAGGTCGCCGATGTCCTCGAACTCTGCGTCTCCTGCAAGGCCTGCAAGCGCGAATGCCCGGCTGGAGTGGACATGGCCAGGCTCAAGACCGAAGTCCTCCACCTCAGGCATGGCGGCCGCGGCATCCCGCTCAGGGAGCGGCTGTTCGCGTCCCTGCCGCGGGTGGCGCCGCTCGCCTCACGGCTGCCCTGGCTCCTCAACCTGCGCAACCGAAGCCGGACGCTCGCGTGGCTCGGCGAGCGCACGCTGGGCATCGCGGCGGCTCGGAATCTGCCCGAATGGCACCGCAGACCGTTTCGGGACGAGGAGATAGCCGGGAAGGCAGCAGCGTCCGATATGACAGATAAACATATGTTTCTGTCCAAACATGGGCACGGACAGCACCATAACGAGCCATCGAAGGGCGTCGTGACCCTTTTTGTTGACACATTCTCCAGGTATTTTGACCCAAGCGTCCCACGCGCGGCCCTCAGTGTCCTTCGTGGTCTAGGGGTTGAGTCCGTCGCTCCGAGCCCGGCACCGTCCGGCACCCGGCCCCTCTGCTGCGGCCGCACCTACATCAGCGCCGGGCTCCTCGACCACGCGCGCGCCGAGCTGCAGCGCACCATCGCCACCCTTGCGCCGCTCGCACGGCGCGGCCTGCCGATCCTGGGCCTCGAGCCCTCCTGCCTCCTCACGCTGCGCGACGAAGCGCTGCACCTGTGCCCCGGCGAAGATGCCCGGGCCGTGGCGGACAAGGCGATGCTGATCGACGAGTACCTGGCGACCCGGCCCGACCTGCCGCCAAGCGACGCATCCGCGCCCGGCCGCGCCAACGGAACGACAGCGACCATTCACGGCCACTGTCACCAGAAGGCCGCCGGCACCGCTTCCGCCACCGCCGATGCGCTTTCGGCCGTGGCCGGAACAAGCGGCAACCTCATCGATTCCACCTGCTGTGGGATGGCCGGCTCGTTCGGCTACACGGCCAGGCATCTGCGCACTTCCCGCGCCATGGGCGAACTGGGCCTCTTCCCCGCCCTGCGCGCCACGCCGCCGGACGAAACCGTTGTCGCCAACGGCTTCAGCTGCCGCGCCCAAATTCATGCCGGAACGGGTCGGCGGGCGAGACACCTGGTGGAAGTGCTGGACCATTTCATGAGTCGCGGCCAGGGCTAGTGGACGAACTCGGCGCCCACGTCTCCGTCGCCGGCGGCGTCCACAACGCCCCCGGGCGCGCCGCGGACATCGGCGCCGTGGTCTGCCAGGTCTTCACGAAGCAGCCCAATCGCTGGGCCGAGCCGTCGATTCCCGACGATATCGCGGCCCGCTATCGGGCCGCCGCGACGGACCTCGTCTTCGTCGCCTCACACGACTCCTATCTCATCAACCTGGCCAGCCCGCGGCCGGACCTGTGGCGCCGCTCCACCGACTGCTTTGTCGGCGAACTGCAGCGGGCGGCCCGGCTGGGCCTCGACGCCGTCGTCACGCACCCGGGCAACGCGACGGACGGGGATCGCGAGAGCGGCATCGCGCGCAACGCGGACGGGATCGCCGAGGCGCTGGAGGCCACTCCGGGAGGACCGCGCGTCCTGCTGGAACTCACCGCCGGCGCCGGGACCTCGGTCGGCGGCTCGTTCGAGGAGCTGGCGAGCATCATTGCCGCGGTCGCCGAGCCGCACCGCGACCGTCTGGGCGTCTGCTTCGACACCTGCCACGCCTGGGTGGCCGGCATGGACCTGCGCGACGACTTCGAGGGGATATGGCGGCGGGCCGACGACACTTTCGGCGTCCACCGCATCGAACTCTTTCACCTCAACGACGCGAAGACGGCCTTCGGTTCACGCCTCGACCGCCACGAGAACATCGGCGAAGGGACCATGGGACTGGAACCCTTCCGCCAGTTGATGACCGCCGAGCGGTTTCGCACCGTACCCAAGATCCTGGAGACGCCGAAGGGTGACGACCTGGTGACGGCCGACCGCAGGAACCTGGCGGTGTTGCGCGGCCTTCGGGAACGAGGGTGAGAGGCGGCGGCTACGGTGGCCGCGGGAACCTGGCGGGCCTGGCCGGGGAACCTCACGGGCCTGGCCAGGCAGTGGAGCCACATCGCGCGCACAGGCCCGCGCGTGACCGGCGCGAGTACGAGCACGCCTCAGCGACTCCGCCGCCGCTCCCGCCGCGCGGCGGCAATCTCCACCAACCGGCGCATCTCCGCGATCGGCTCCTCGTGATCGTCCACCTGGAGGCGCAGCACGACATCGTTGTTGAGCCACACGCCCCCGTCCTCCTGAACGATCAGCATCGCCGCCGACTGCATGCCCCGCGTGTCCCCGCCCGCCGCCTGTCCCGCCTCCAGTGCGGCCTGCAGGCGCAGCGAGAGGTGACCCTCCGTCGACTCGAACGCCTCGACCATGTCATCGACGACGGCGGGGCCCGCCAGGATGTTGCCCTGGGCCGAGCAGTGCTCGCCGATCCGGTGTCCCGCCCACTCGCTGGCCCGGGGACCGGTGTGGGTCGCAACCTCGCCGCTGGCGCTCATGATCGAGAACTGGCGGCCCTGCTTCGTCCACCGCTCCGGGTCGGGATCGGGGTCGCGCGCCAGGATCTCCTGCACGGCTTCGGCGGGGGAGCGCCCTTCGCGCAGAAGTGCCAGCCCCTGGGGCCCGTAGCTGACGTCGACGATGGCCTGCGTGGCGACGACCCCCACCCCGGCCTCTCCCCAGATGACACCGTTTCCCACGGAGAAGACGCGTGACTGCACCGCCACCCCCACCTCGCCGGTCGCGGGATCGTAGCCCACGATCGAGAATGTCCCCACGTGCGGCCAAGGCGAACCTTCCTGAGCCAGGACGGGTAGAGACGCCGATGCGGCAACGGCAAACGTGACCGCGACGACCTTCGCGAATCTTCTCATATACATCCTCCTACCGGGGTTGAGGTGTCGGAATCCGACCCAAATCTGGCACCCTGTCCCGGGGATTGGCTAGCTTGCTCACATGTCCATGCTACCGATGCGGCCCCTCGGATTCGGCGAGATCGTCGACGGGGCCCTGCAGCTGTACCGGCGCGACTTCGGCCTCTACTACCTGATTGCGCTCGTCGGCACGTTTCCGGGGTACCTGCTTCTGGTGCTCTCCGGTGTGGACAGCGCCGCGATCGCGCAAACCAGCGAAACGGATCCGATGGCGGCGTTTTCGGCGATGGGACCTTTCTGGCTGGTCACGATTGCCGCCGTGGCGATTGGCTGGATCGGCATGGTTGCCGTCACGGCGGCCATGGCGGAGCGGATCGGCGAACGGCCGGCTTCGCTGGGACGCTCCTACAGGGACGCCTTTCGGCGGCTGCCGAGCGCCGCGGGGGCGACCTTCGTCGCAATCCTCATCTTCTCCATTGTGACAACGGTGGTCTTCGCGGGGGCCAGCCTTATCCTGATCGCGTTCGTGGGCACCGGAAGCCCGGCCCTGGCCATCCTCGCCGGGGTCGGCATGCTGACCTTCATCGCGCTGGTTGCCGCCTTTGCGCTGGGTGCCACCTTCGGGATTCTCCCGGCGGTCGTCGTCGAGCGGCGTCGGGCCATGAGCGCGCTGGGGCGGTCGCTGAGCCTGTGCCGGGGCGCCTGGCTGCGTGTGATCGGCATCATGGTGGTCGCGATGATCATCAACATCGCCCCCTCGATCGGAACCGCCGCCCTTTTTGGAATGGGGGACCTCTTCGTGTCGCCCGATGCGCTCGGGGAGATCAGCTCCACGCAGCAGTGGCTGATCAACACGATCGACCTGGTGATCGGGCCGCTGACGACTCCGTTCCTGGTTGGATGCATCATGGTGCTCTTCCACGACCGGCGGGTGCGAAGCGAGGGGTTCGACCTGCAGACGCTGGCCGGGGCGATGGAGGGCCGGTGAGGCAACCGGCAGTTCCATGACGCGGCGGGTGGACCGGTGATGCGATTCTTCGCGCAACAACAGCCGCCGGGCGCGGGCCAGATGCCGCCCGCCGATCCGCTGCCGGCGCCCGGCGAGGTCTCCGGTGTCCTGCGCGACATCCTGGCCGACCCGGACTTCGCCACCTTCGAACCTTCCCTGCGACAACGGGCGCTGGAGTGGATCTTCGGGATGCTCTCCGATGCCTGGAACTGGCTGCAGCGCCTTCTCGGAGAGGATGGAACGGGTGTCGCGCAGATTGTGGTCGTCGTCGTCGCGCTGGTGGCCCTGCTGATCATGGTCAGCGTGGCGGCGAGGCATGCTCCGAGGTGGCTGAGGCGGGAGCAGGACGATGGCCTGGACGATGATGCCGACCTTCCCGAAACCGCCGGGGACTGGCTCAGGACCGCGAATCGGCGCGCCGGACGGGGAGAGTACCGCCCGGCAGCCACCGCGCTCTACCAGGGGTTTCTGCTGACGCTCGAGCGCCATGGCGCGCTGTCCTTCCACAGCTGCAAGACGCCGGGCGACTACGCGTTGGAGATGGCCCGGGCCGGCGCGGGGCCGGCGGCGGGCCCCACCGCCGATACCGGGGCGGCGACCAGGTTTCTGGACTCCTTCCAGGACTATTCGTTCGGCCAGGAGGAAGCGACGCCGGCGGGCTACGCCCATCTGGCCAGGATCGCCCAGGACGCGGGTTGTCCTGCCGACCTCCCGGAAGCGGAGGCGGAAGGCAAATGAGCGATCGAGTCGACGCCGCTCCGACGCTGGCGAGGCAGCCGTTGTTCTGGATCGCCGTCATTCTTGTCTTCGCGCTCGTGGCGGGATTCCTCGGCCGTCCACAGGGCCAGAGGGCTGACAGGATCCTGCGAAGCTCCTTCCGCACGACGCCCGACGGGGTGGCGGCGCTCGCCAGGGGGATCGAACGCCTGGGACGGACGGTCGCGCCGCGGATTACCCCGCTGGTCGATGCGGATCCGGTTCGCGGGACGATCGTGCTGCTCCAGTCGCCGCTCCCTCCGACCCCCCGGGAGACCGCGGCGCTGCTGAATCGGGTGCGGGAAGGAGGGACGCTGATCCATGTGCCTCCCTACCTGCGCGGCCAACGGCGTACAGCGCAAACGCCCCTGATGGACTCCCTGGGCGTATTCATGCGTTTCCGCAACGTCACGGACGAGATGCGGGAGCTGACGCTGGAGGGGGCTGAATGGGCCGTCCATCCGCTCACGGAAGGATTGCCCGCGCCCGGGCCGCCGGTGCACGGTCTCCGCATCGCTGGTGCAGGGGGTGACGATGAGGCGGAAAACATGCCGGACCGCCTGACCGTGGAGCCCCTGTTGACCGCGCGGGACGCGGACGAAGAGGAGTGGACGGCCGCAGCGGAACTCGATCTCGGGAGGGGGCGGGTCGTGCTGGTCTCCGATGCGGAGCCGCTCTCCAACGCCGAGGCCGCGGACGACCCGCTGTCGGTTCTGGTAGTGCGCGCCGCGCTGGCGTACACGGGAGAAGCGGACACGGTCTTTTTCGCCGAGTACCATCAGGGGATCAGGGGTCACAGGACGCGCGCCCAGGTAGTCCAGCAATTCTTCTTCGGAAATCCTGGCGGTCGGATGCTGTTCCACCTCATCGTCGTGTGCTTCCTGGTACTCGCCTGCCTGGGACTTCGGTTCGGTGCGCCAGCGCCGGCGGTCGCGCCTCCCGACCGGGAGCGCAGATCTCCGCTGGAGCATGTGTCCGCGCTCGGAGACCTGTACCGCAAGGCCGGAGCCACTCGGACCGCGGCGCTGCTGCTCCTCTCGCGCCTCGCTCGAGCCTCCCGCTACCCTCCACCCCGCGACGTGGCCGAGGCAGACACGCTCCTTAGGCGCCTCGACACCGAGCACGGCGCGGACACACCCCTGGCCCGCGCTCGCACGGGCCTTCACATGGATCCGCCCGATCTCGCGGCGGTCGCCAACGGTATCGACGAACATCTCGCAAGGAGAACCAGCCCATGACACCGCCGGAAGCGGCACTTCGCCTGCTCGGGGACCTCGAGCAGGTGGTGCTCGGCCAGCACGTCGTGCTCAGACAGCTCATGATCACCCTTCTGGCCCGGGGCCATGCACTGGTCGAAGGGGTTCCGGGCACCGCCAAGACGCTCGCCGTGCGGGCGTTGTCCAAGGGCCTGGGCCTCGACTTCGGCCGCGTGCAGTTCACCCCGGACCTGATGCCGACCGATCTGGTCGGAGTCAATATCCTCGGCGATGCCGGCTTCACCTACCGGCCCGGCCCCGTCTTCGCCGACCTGCTGCTGGCCGACGAGATCAACCGGGCACCGCCGAAGACCCAAGCGGCTCTTCTGGAGGCCATGGAAGAGCGCCAGGTCACCGTGGACGGGACGACGCGCCCCCTCCCTGCCCCGTTCACCGTGTTCGCCACCCAGAACCCGGTCGAGTACGAGGGCACCTACCCCCTTCCCGAAGCGCAGGTTGACCGCTTTCTGATGAAGATCGTGGTGGACTATCCCCCCGAAGAGGCGGAGCGGGCCATCCTCGACCGCCACGAGGACGGGTTCCGTGCCGACGACGAGTTGACCTTCCCGATGGGCGATCCCATGACCCGCGACGAACTGCTCCAAATGCGGTCGGCGGTGAACGCTGTGCATATGGACGAACGGGTGCGGCGGTACGTGACGGATATCGTGCGCGCGACGCGCGGCGACGCGGCCTTCGTGCTCGGGGCCAGCCCCAGGGCCGGCGTGGCGCTCTTCCAGGCCGCCCGGGCCGAAGCGTATCTGCAGGGGCGTGACTTCGTGACCCCCGACGACGTCAAGTCGCTCTCGTTCCCCGTGCTGAGGCACCGGGTGGTGCTCACCGCCGAGGCCGAAGTCGAAGGTCGGTCTTCCGACGACGAGCTGGTCTCGCTCCTGGAGACGCTGGAGGCTCCGAAGTAGTGCGCCAGACGCTGATCCCGAGTGGACGGACGCTCACGCTGCTGGGCGTCGCGTCGGCGTTGTTCCTGTGGAGTACGCCGGTTGCTCTCGCGGCGGACGCGCTGGTTCTGCTGCTGGCTTTCCTCGACGGGAGGCGCACGGCGGCTCCGTCGGCCGAGCGCGAAGTGCCGCGGATATCGGCGCTGGCGGCGGTGACCGACGTGGCGATCACACTGACGAATGCGGACGGTCGGCCTGTTACCGTGAAGGTGACCGACGACCTCGATCCCTGCCTGCGGCGCGTGGCCGGGCCGGGCGAGGGCGACGCCTGGCTGGACGGGAAGCAGGTGGAGATCCCGTCGCGCGACTCGGCCCGCTGCCGCTACCGGCTCACCCCCCGGACGCGTGGGTTCCTGCCCCTGGGCGCCATCCACCTGCGGACGCTCTCTCCGTGGGGGCTTGCCTGGCGCCGCTCAAGCGTGGCGGCGTCCGACACGCTCCAGGTGCAGCCGGGGGTGCGCGACCTGCTGCGCGAGAAGAGCGGCTACGCCATCCAGCGCCGTCTGCGCACGCCGGGTCCGCGCCGCAACCGGCAGTGGGGGGATGGGCGGGAGTTCGAGAGTCTGCGCGACTACGTCCAGGGCGACGACCCCCGCACGATCGACTGGAAGGCGTCCGCGAAGCGCCGCAAGCACGTGGTGCGCAACTACGAGGCCGAGCGCAGCCAGAACATCGTGCTGGCGATCGACGCGGGGCGTCACATGCGGGAGCGGCTGTCGCGGGTGCGGGAGCGCATCGACTACGCGCTCGGCGCCTGCATGATGCTCGCGAGCCGGGCGCAGAACTTCGGCGACCGGATCGGCGTCGTCGTCTTTGACGATCGCATCCGCCATGTATCGCCGCCGCGGCGCGCGGATCCGCCGGCGCTGGCCAAGGTGCTGGCAGGGGTGGAGACCCGGCTGGTCGAGCCCAACTACCCGCTGGCCTTCGCCGCGCTGGGCCGGACCTTCCGCAAGCGGTCGCTGGTCATCCTCTTCTGCGACATCATCGACGCGTCGGTGTCGCGGGCGCTTGTGAATTCTTTCACAAGGATCGGGAGGGCCCACCTTCCCCTCGCGATTGCGATCAGGAACCCCGAGTTGGCAGCCGTTGCCGCGCGGGAGGTGGAGGAGCCGGACGACGCATACTACCGCGCCGCCGCCGAGGAGATGGTTCAGGCTCGGGCGAGAACGCTCCAGGTCATGCGGCAATCGGGGATTCTGGTCGTGGACACGCCGCCGGGCGAGACGCTCGTGCGCACCCTGGACAAGTACGTCGAGATCAAGGAGCGGGGGCTGCTGTAGCCGCGGCGTCCGCCCCGGCCGACCGCCGCCCGGCAAACCCGAAGTACAGCACCAGCAGCACCGCGGTCGCGCCGCCGAAGACGAACTTGGCCACCGCGGGAAGCTCCAGGGGCGAGTAGAAGCCCTCGATCAGCCCGGCCACCACCAGCATGAGCGCCGTTCCCGCGATGAGAGAGAGGAAGGCGCGGCCCCGTTCCATGAGCGCCTCGGCGCGGGTCCGCCTCCCCGGCATCAGGAGCGCCGACCCCAGACCGAACCCCGCACCACCCGCGATGCAGATCGCCGTCAGCTCGATGAACCCGTGAGGAAAGACCCAGGCCAGGATGACGCCCAGGACACCCTCGTTGGCCCATGCACCCAGCGCGGCGCCCAGTCCGATTCCATTGAGCAACAGGACATAGAGCGTTCCGGCACCGGCCAGCAGCCCTCCTGCGAAGGCAAGAAGGGTGACGCCCACGTTGTTGGTCATCAGGGCGGACGCGAAGACCGGCATTTCGGATCCTTCGACCTCTTCCTCCAGATACCGCGCGTTGATGTTGCCCTTCTCGGTGTTCTCGGCACGGGTCATCATCCCCGGCCCCGCCAGCGCGCGTCCCAGCAGGGGGTCGTCGACCACGGCGAAGTAGGTGATCGCGCCCGGGCCGTAGAACAGTACCGTGGCCAACAGTACCTGGCGCCAGAAGAGCCGCACCGCGCGCGGAAACTCCGCGGCAACCCAGTGCCCCAGCGAGACCGCCACCTGGCCACGAGCGCGATAGAGCAGGTTGTGGCCCGCCCCGGCCCACCTCTGCACCGTCCCGAGCAGCCCCGGCGAAGCCCCGTATGTGCGGGCCCGGGCAAGGTCGGCGGTGACCCCGCGGTACAGCTGCCCGAAGGCGCGGACTTCCTCTTCGGTCAGGCTGGGCAGCCCCCGCTTTCTCCCCTTCTCCACCAGATCCACGTACCGGGCCCACTCCTCGCGCTGCTGCCGGGCCATCGTGGCCGCCTGCAGACTCGCGCCGCCTCGCCGGGCTGCGTGGCGTGGCGCCTCCGCGGCGTGCAGCGCGACCAGGTTCTCGTCGGCGGTGCGCATCCTTCTCGCGGGATCGCCATCCAGGGCGAAACCGATCGCGTCGAAAACCGACCTGGCCACGCGTCGCCGAATTCCGGGGTCCAACCCCTCCCGACGGGCCATGTATCCAGCCAGAAGCTCGAACTGCTCCACCGAGAGCACCGGCCGTCCCACGCGCCCTGCTGGTGGCGCATCGGCTCCGAGAAGCTCGCTGCCTCCCGCGTCGCGCACCACGATGGTGCCGGCCACAAGGTCCCCCAGCCTCTGGGCCCGCTTGTTGACCAGGATGCAGATGGCGCCGGCCATCCCGGACGCGGCCGGCTGCAGGTCGACGATCCTGATCAGATTGCGGAGCACCGAGCCCTGGAATGTCAGCGGCTCGCCCCCCGTGTGGATCACCCGCAGCCCGATGGCGCGCTTGCCGGGAGTTCTGCCGCCGCTCAGTCCCTCGAAGAGCATGAAGTATCCCCACTGCGCGAAGAAGATGGCGAAGATGAGGACCGTCGCGCTCACGGACTGCATTAAGTCGCCGAGGGCGCCCGCGTAGAAGAGCGCCAGTCCGAGAGCGAGGCCCGCCGCCAGAAGGACGGCCACGTCGATCGCGAGAGCCGCCGCGCGGGATCCCAGGTCGGCAAGCACGTAGTCGAGGCGCACGTGCTCGGGGGTGTCGACCGCGACCCGTCGGTGGAGGGCTGCGGGCGGAGAGGGTGTATTCATGACACTGTGGGCTGCGTGCAGCCAGTGCCGGAGGAGGGACTTGAACCCCCGACACGCGGATTATGATTCCGCTGCTCTGACCAACTGAGCTACTCCGGCAAGGGACACGAAAGCTCCAAATGCGCCGGGTGCTTGTCAAGCGGGTCCGGCCGCCCCTGCCGCGGAGGCCGCACGGTCATCGCACCGCGTGCCGCCCTGCCCTTGTCAAGCGACGCGGGCGGCCCCTTATTCGGGGCATCGCACGCCAATCACGGAGAACGGCAAATGGATTTGGGTTTCCTCTTCTTCCCGGGGCTCGTCGCCTTCGGGCTCGTCGGCATCATGAGTTCCCTGCGGATCCTGTGGGAGTATGAGCGCGGCGTGGTCTTCCGCCTCGGGAAGCTCACGCGCGCCAAGGGGCCCGGCATCGTCTTTCTGGTGCCCTTCGGGGTCGAACGCATGCGCAAGATGGACCTGCGCATCATCGCGCTCGACATCGCGCCGCAGGACACGATCACCAAGGACAACGTCAGCTGCACGGTCAACGCCGTCGTCTACTTCCGCGTCGTCGACCCCTCCCGGGCCGTGGTCGAGGTGGAGGACTACTACTTCGCGACCAGCCAGATCGCGCAGACCACGCTGCGGAGCGTGGTGGGGCAGTCCGAGCTCGACGAACTGCTCGCCCAGCGGGAGCGGATCAACGAAATCGTGCGGCGCATCATCGACATGGAGACCGATCCGTGGGGGATCGAAGTCACCTCCGTCGAAGTCAAGGACATCGATCTGCCCAAGGAGATGAAGCGCGCGATGGCCAAGCAGGCCGAGGCCGAGCGCGAGCGGCGCGGCAAGGTGATCGCGGCCGAGGGCGAGTTCCAGGCATCGCAGAAGCTGTCGGCGGCGGCGAAGATCATCTCGGAGCATCCGGTGGCGCTTCAGTTGCGCTTCCTGCAGACGGTGGTCGAGGTGGCCGCGGAGAACAACTCCACCACGCTGTTCCCGATCCCGATCGATCTGTTCGCCCCCTTCGTGGAGAAGGCGACGGGCGTGCCGGGAGGCGGTTTCCCGAAGTCCCTCAGCAAGGCCGACGCGGAAGCTTTGGCGGCTGCCACCGTGGAGGCGCTTGGCGCCGGCTCGGGCGATGTCCTGGAGGCGCTGGAGGCGGGAGACGCCGAAAAGGTCCTCCAAGGGGCGAAGCGTGCGCTCGGCATGGGAGAGGCCCAGCCGGAGGAGGAAGAGGGCTAGCGCGCAAGTCCGGGTCGACCCTGGCCCGTGGCGCGCCCTTGCGCGGGGCGCCTGCGCGACAAGGCGTCCGGCTAGGGGGTCGCCCCCTGGCTGCCGCGCCCTCGCAGCCACCGCAGGATCGACGGCCTGTCCGGCTGTGCCGCCTCCGCGGCGGATTCCGGCTCGGTGATCCGGTAGAGGTACTCTCCGTCGCGGATGAACCCGTAGCGTTCCCGCGCGACGCGTTCCAGCACCTCGTCGTCGTGGCGGAGCGCCTCGATCGTGACGCGCAGGGAATCGATCTCCTGCCGCATCGCGCTGATCTCGGCGCGCCGCGTGGCAAGCTCCGCCTCCGCGCGGCGGGCCTCCAGGATCGTATACTCGCCGCCGGCCACCACGAAATAGAGAGCGAGGGCCAACACACCGAAGGAGATCAAACGGCGGGTGGGAACACGCTTCATCGCAGCACCTCCTTGCCGGCATAGCGGGCCCGGGGCCCCAGGGCCTCCTCGATACGGAGCAACTGGTTGTACTTGGCGACACGGTCGGTGCGGCTGGGTGCTCCGGCCTTGATGAGGCCCGCCCCCGTCGCGACCGCGAGGTCGGCTATGAAGGTGTCCTCGGTCTCGCCCGAACGGTGCGATATGATCGTCCCGAATCCGGCATCCTGTGCCATCCTGACCGCGTCGATCGCCTCGGTGAGGGTGCCAATCTGGTTCACCTTCACCAGAATCGAGTTGGCCGCGCCGGTGCGGATGCCGCGGCCGAGGCGGTCCAGGTTGGTGACGAAGAGGTCGTCGCCCACAATCCGGCAGCGCGATCCGACCCGCGCGGTGAGGGCGGTCCAGCCGTCCCAGTCGTCCTCGTCGAGGGGATCCTCGACGCTCACCATGGCGAAGCGGTCGATCATGTCCTCCCAGAAGGCCACCATGCCGTCGGTGGTCAACGTTTCGCCGGACGACTTGTGGAATGTGTAGCTCCCCTCCGAAAAGAACTCCGAGGCGGCCGCGTCGACGGCCAGCACCAGGTCCTCGCCGGGACGATAGCCCGCCGCCTCGATCGCCTGCACGACCGCTTCCGCGGCCTCGGCGTCGGATCCGAGGTCGGGAGCGAAGCCGCCCTCGTCACCCACGGCGGTGCTCTTCCCCGCCGCGCTCAGGACGCCCTTCAGCGCGTGGAATACCTCGGTTGCCATGCGCAGACCCTCCGCGAACGAGGTCGCGCCCACGGGCAGGACCATGAACTCCTGGATGTCGACGTTGTTCGACGCATGGGCACCGCCGTTTACGATGTTCATCATCGGCACGGGGAGGGTGCGCGCGTCGTCACCGCCCAGGTACCGGTACAGAGGGAGGCCTGCCTCGGAGGCTGCGGCGCGGGCCGCCGCCATGGACACGGCCAGGATGGCGTTCGCGCCCAGCCTCCCCTTCCCGGCCGTGCCGTCCAGCTCGGCCATGGTTCGGTCCAGATCGCGCTGCTCCCGCGCCTCGAATCCGCGCAGTGCATCCAGGATCTCGCCGCGGATGTTGGCCACCGCCCCGCGAACACCCCGGCCCAGGTATCGCTCCCGGTCGCCGTCGCGCAGTTCGACCGCCTCGTAGCGGCCCGTCGACGCACCGCTCGGCACCGCGGCGCAGCCGCTGTGGCCCGTCTCGAGGACAACCTCCGCCTCGACGGTGGGATTGCCGCGCGAATCCAGAATCTCGCGCCCGCGGATGTCTACGATGGCCGACATGGGTCCTCTCCCTCTCCGTTGAGGAGCGAGGTGATCGCGTCCCGGCACTTCCGGGACAGGGGATTGCGGTCCCTCAAGGTCAACCCTTCTGTGCTGATCGGGTTCCCGACCGTTACGGTCGCGGTGCCGCGCGAGATGACCCAGCTGCCCTTCTTCATGATTCCCCGCGTGCCCTGAATCGCAACGGGCACCACCGGCACCTGCGACTTGATCGCCATCACGAAGGCCCCCTTCTTGAAGCGGCCCATTTCACCCGTGGGCGAGCGGGTCCCTTCGGGGAACATGATGATCGTGCGTCCTTCCTCCAGCAGCTCGTCCACCCTCCTGAGGGAGTCGATGGCCGCCTGCTGGTCGGAGCGGTCGATGGCGATGTTGCCGACCTTCTGCCAGGCGGCGCCAACCACGGGGATACGGTTCAGCTCCTGCTTGCCGACGAAGCTGAACTTGTGGCGCAGGGCGGTTCCCAGGGCGAAGATGTCGAACCAGCTCTGATGGTTTGCAACCAGGATCTGCCCCCGCCCCGCCCGCAGTCGTTCGCCGTGCCTGACCACCAGCTTCGCCCCCGCGCCCTTCATGCAGATGGTCGTCCATTCCCCCGTCAGCTGATCCGCGCGCTTCCGGAAGTAGCGGGGCAGCAGGAAGTAGTACAGAACGGCGCGGCCGCCGGAATAGAGCGTCGCGGCCACCATGGTGGTGTAGGCCCAGGCGACCCGGATCACGGCGCCACGCGGGGGGAGTGGGCGCTAGGCGGTTGTCGGCGTCCGGTTCGACGCTCGCGCGGGTTTGTCCGCGGATTCCTAGGCAAAGTGGTCGTAGCCTCCGCGGCCGGCGATGGTGCTCCGGCCCTCGCGGTCTTCCAGAACGACCCCGGCGCCTCTCTCGATGGTGCCGATCCGTGAGAGTCGCACCGACAGTTCCCGTCCCAGGTCCAAGATGGCGGCCTCCTTATCCGGCGGGGCGGTAAACATTAGTTCATAATCTTCGCCCCCTTCGAGGGCGAGGTTCAAGTCCCCCCCGGCGTCCGTGTCGACAGGCACGGCATCCTGGAGGATCCTGAGCGCGGCCCCGGATGCCTTCGCGATCTGTCCGGCGTCCCTGACGAGTCCGTCCGAGACGTCGATCATCGCGCGGGCCAATCGCCGTTCCCGCAGCGCCACCCCGAGCGGCACGCAATTCGGCGGAGACGCGAAGCGTTCCCGGGCGGCCGGAGCAGGGATTTCACTCGCCAACCACGCGGCCACGGCGGCAGCGGCACCGCCGAGCGCGCCGGAAACCCACACCTCCTGCCCCGCCTCCGCCCCGCTCCGCCGACACGGCCTGCGCACCCTGCCGACGGCAACCACGTCCACGATGGCCGGGCCCGGCGACCGGCTGACATCTCCGCCCACCACCGCCACCGCGACCCGGTCCCCCGCCCGACGAATGCCGCGCTGGAGGTCCTCGCAGAGCGATGGATTCCCCGATACGGCCAGTGAGGCCAGGACGGCCTCCGGAGCCGCGCCCATCGCGGCCATGTCGCTGAGCGCGGCGGCGCCCGCCCTGAACCCCGCTTCGTCCGGAGCGATCCAGCCGAAGTCGAAGTGCACGCCCTCGATCATGAGGTCGGTCGAGACGGCCAGGCCGCCGCGGAGAATCGCGGCATCGTCTCCGGGTCCCAGCGTGACGGCGCGGCTCCCCTTCCAGCCGATGGCGACAAGCCGCTCGATGAGGGTCAGCTCGTCCACATGCGGGCCGGGCTAGCGGGGCGGCGCCTGGTCGAAGGTGACAAAGGGGAAGGGCAGCTCCGTGACGGGCTCCGCGTCGGTGTCGAGCGCGGCGGGAATCCCCTCGACGACATCCGACGGCATCATGGCCGGGCCCAGTCCGGTGGCCGACGCGGCACGCCCTGTCGCGTGCAGGGCAAGACCGGATGCCTCGACCGGGGGCGTGCCCTGCGCCAGGAAGGCGCCGATGGCGCCCGTGAGGACATCGCCCATTCCCGCGACGGCCAGCGCCGAGGTGTTCTCGGTGGTGCTGACCAGGAGCCGCCCGTGCGGATCGGCAACCAGTGACGGCGCCCCCTTCAGCAGCGTGACCACGCCGCGGGAGGCCGCGAAGCTCCGCGCCGCGCCGATGCGGTCGTCCTGCACGGCGGCGATCGATCTGGCGGTCAGCCGGGCCATCTCGCCGGGATGGGGCGTGACCACGATCCGGTCGCGGGCCGGAAGGGCCTCGCCGCCGCCGTGCGACAGGAGCGTGAGGGCGTCCGCGTCCAATACGGCGGGGCGGTCGCCCAGCGCCTGCAGCGCGGTCGCCAGCTGGCGCGAGGCGGAGTCGCCGATCCCCAGTCCCGGACCCGCCGCCAGCGCATCGCTCGCCTGCACCGCATCGCTCAATGCCCGCTCGTCGGCGGCATCGACGAAGAGCGCCTCCGGGACATCCAGAATCAGGTCGCGGGCCTCGCGCGAGGCGCACACCCGCACCAGCCCCGCGCCGCAGCGGAAGGCAGAGCGGGCGGCGAGGATTGCCGCGCCGGGCATGGCCGACCCTGCCAGGATGGCCACGGCGCCGACCGCGTTCTTGTGGGTGACCGGCGCGCGGCGCGGCTTCCACCTCGACACCGAGCCGGCCGTGACCAGCTGCGCCCAATCGGTGCCGGGTCCGGGCGGGAAGGCGATCTCGACGGCGACGATGCGGCCGCAGTGCACTCGCCCCGGATGCAGTAGCGTGCCCAGCTTCGGCCACCCGAAGGCGACCGTGATGTCCGCCCGCACGACCACCCCCGGGACCGCACCGGTCGCGCCGTCGACGCCCGAAGGCGCGTCCAGGGCCACGATCGCGCGCCCGGCGTCGTTGGCCGCCTCGATGGCCGCCGCGTAGCGCGAACGGGGCGCTCCCCGAATCCCGGTCCCCAGCAGTCCGTCCACGACAACCGCCGCGTCCCGCAATGCACGCAACGCGGAATCTGCCGAAGGGCGGCCTCCGGGCGCATCCTCGTCCGGCACCGCGGCATCCGAACCGAAACGCACGGTCGGCAATTCCCAGCCGTGCAGCACCGATTCCTCGGCGGGCCGATTCCCCACCATCACCGCGGTCACGCTGCGTCCCCACGCCGCAAGGCACCGAAGGCACACCAGAGCGTCCCCGCCGTTGTTGCCCGACCCGACCAGGGCGGCGACCGGCCCATCCGGGAAGAGGTGCTGAATGATCAGCGCAGTCTGCCGGCCCGCGTTTTCCATGAGGGCCGGCTCCGGCACGCCGCGCTCTACAATGGAGACCCGATCGAATTCAGCTGCCTGGCGGGAAGTTGGCGCACGGACTTCCGGTGTCGCGGACGGCATCCCCGGTTCTACCGGGACCATGCCTACTTGTAGCTCTGCCCGATCGACCGGCCGAAGGATATTTCGCCGTTGTCAATGCGGATGTTGAAGCCGCAATCCGGGTTGGAACAGACCCAGGCCTTGTACCTGATGGGCGCTCCGTCACGGCCGTAGTCGGACATCGGCAACAAGACTCCGCCACCACACTTCTTGCACGCAGCAAATCCGTTTTGCTCCATCGCCTCAGCCCCTTGTCCTATTGGTTCCGCAGCACGTGATATGCGAGTAGCAACCCCCGTCACTCACTGATATTCAAACTGTACCTGGTCTGCAACCATCCAGGGGTATTCGACGTCGAAAACCTCCTCGAAATCCAGGACGTCGTGGAAGTCCTCGGGCCGGTCTTCGTCTCGCTTGACCAGCAGCCCGATATCCACAAGAGCGAAGACGATATCACCCAGATCGTCGGTCGAGTGGACTCCCCAGTACTCGAGAACCGTGCGGGCAAGCGGCCCGTATTTGTCGATCGCCAGCCCGCAGGCACCTTCGGCCAGCTCCCGCCCCGAGATGTGGCGTCTCTCCTCCAATCCCGAAATCACCTGGCGCAGCGCGTCCAGCAGGAAGGCATACGCCTGCGGACGGAAGCGGGGATGCATCTCCCGCAACCGGGACATCACATCGGCGGATTCACAGGTGCTCATGGTCCTGAAAATCTACATGGTCAGCCGGACTCCGCCAATTCATCGAAACAGCGGGAAAGTCTCGCACAGCTCTCTGACCCGACTTCCGATGCCCGCAATCAGCTGCTCATCGCCCGGCCGGTCGAGGATGTCGGCGATCCAGCCACCGATCAGCGTCATTTCGTCCGGGCCCATTCCGCGTGTGGTGAGCGCCGGCGTACCGATGCGCAACCCCGACGTTACGAAAGGTGAGCGCGTCTCACCGGGAACCGTGTTCTTGTTGACGGTGATCCCCGCGCGCTCGAGTGCCGTCTCGGCATCCTTGCCCGTGAGGTCGCGGTCCCTGAGATCCACGAGGATGAGGTGTGTGTCCGTCCCGCCCGAAACGAGGGCCACGCCGCGCTCCATCACCGTGCGGGCGAGAACGCGGGCATTCTCCACGACGCGTCCGGCATAGTCCGCGAACGAGGGCGACAGGGCCTCGCCAAGCGCCACGGCCTTGGCCGCGATCACGTGCATGAGCGGCCCGCCCTGGATGAACGGGAAGACCATCTTGTCGATGACCTTTGTGTGCTCTTCCCTGCACATCACCATCCCGCCCCGCGGACCGCGCAGCGTCTTGTGGGTCGTGGTGGTGACGACGTCGGCGTGTTCGAACGGGCTCGCGTGGTGGCCGCCGGCAACGAGACCGGCGAGGTGCGCGAGGTCCACGAGATGGACGGCGCCGGCCTCCCGGGCAATCTGCCCGAATGACTCGAAGTCGAGAGCGCGGGGGTAGGCGGAGGCCCCCGTGACGATGAGCCGGGGCCGCTCCCGCAGGACGGTATCGCGAACCGCGTCGAAGTCTATCCGCCCATCGGATTCGCGCACTCCGTATGCCGCGACCTTGAACAGGCGGCCGCTGAAGTTGACCGGCGAGCCATGGGTGAGGTGGCCGCCGTGGCTCAGGTTCATCCCCACGATCCTGTCGCCGGGGGTTAGAAAGGCGAAATAGGCCGCCATGTTGGCCTGGGCCCCGGAATGGGGCTGCACGTTCGCGTGATCAGCGCCGAACAGCTTCACCGCACGGGTGCGAGCGAGCTCCTCGACCTGATCGGCGAATTCGCAGCCGCCGTAGTACCGTCTCCCCGGGAGTCCCTCTGCGTACTTGTGGGTGAGCACCGTCCCCATCGCCTCGCGGACCGCGGGCGAGACGAAGTTCTCGCTGGCGATCATTTCGAGCTGGCTGTGCTGGCGCGACGTTTCGCCCAGGACCGCCCGATGGACGAGGGGATCCGCGCTCTCGAGATGTACCATTCGTTGCCTCCTCAGGCCGTAAGGGATCGCCCGATGACCAGCCTGAGGATCTCGCTGGTCCCCTCGTAGATCTCGGTGACCTTGGCGTCCCTCATGAGCTTCTCGACGGGAAACTCCCGCATGAAGCCGTAGCCGCCGAAGATCCGCACCGCTTCCTCGGTGACCCAGGCAGCCGTCTCGCTGGCCATCAGCTTGGCCATGGCCGAGCGCGCGGTCACGGGCACATCACCCGGGTCGCCTGCATCTCTCTGTTCCCACGCGCGAGCCCCCTCCATGACGAGCGCCCTGGCCGCGGCGACGCGTGTAGCCATCGCGGACAGCTTGCTTCTGATCGCGCCGAAACTGGCGATGGGCCTGCCGAACTGCCGTCGTTCACGAGAATAGCCGATTGCATTTTCCAGCGCCGCGCGCGCAATTCCCACCGCCTGCGCCCCGATCCCCAGCCGCCCCAGGTCGAGCGCCTCCAGTGCATACCTCAGGCCGTGGGCGGGGTTCCCCACCAGGCGATCGTCGGCGACGCGCACGCGCTGAAACTCGACCTCGACGGTCTCGGAGGCCCGCAGCCCCATGGTCTTTTCACGCTTCCCGACGCAGTAGCCCGGTGCGTCGGTATCCACGAGGAACGCGCCGATCGCGCTCCCGCCCGGCCCGGCGCCATCGTTCCTGGCAAAGACGAGCATCACATCGGCGAGTGCGCCGTTGGTCACCCACTTCTTCGCGCCGGAGATTTCCCATCCACCATCAATCCGGCGCGCCGTGGTGGTCATCGACGCGGGATCGCTTCCCGCCCCCGCTTCCGACAGGGCGAACCCGGCGATCTTCTCCCCGGATGCCAGCGCTGGAAGCCACCGCGACTTCTGCTCGCCGGTCCCGTGATCCAGGAGAATGACGGGGACCGGACCGTTCTGGATGTGGATGGTGAGGGAAAGCGCTGCATCCCCGCGGGCGAGTTCCTCGAAAGCCACCAGGTAGGTCGGAAGATCGAGCTCGAGGCCGCCGTACCGTTCGGGCGCCAGCATCCCGAGGAATCCCAGGTCGGCCAGCCTGCGGAGAATCCCGCGATCGAACGCTCCCTTGCGGTCCCACTCGGAGGCGTGCGGGACGATTTCGCCCTCGGCGAAGTCGCGAGCGAGCCCCTGAATGGCTTTCTGGTCCTCGGTGAGCATCGTCAGCGGCCCTCGCCATGGGGGTAGAAGCCGCGACCCGTCTTGCGCCCCAGCCAACCCGCCGCAACGTACTGGCGCAGCAGCGGGCACGGCCGATAGCGATCGTCGCCGAGTTCGCGGTGCAGGACTTCCAGAATGTTCAGGCAGGTATCCAGACCGATGAGGTCGGCGAGCGCGAGCGGACCCATCGGATGGTTCATCCCCAGGGTCATCACCCGATCGATGGAGCGCGCCTCGGCGACCCCTTCCATGAGCGCGAAGACCGCCTCGTTGATCATCGGCATCAGGACCCGGTTGGAGACGAAGCCCGGGAAGTCCCTCACCTCTACCGGGGTCTTGCCCAGTCGTCGCGCCAGCTCCATGACCGCAGCGGTTGTCGCGTCGCTGGTCCGCAGTCCCCTGATGACCTCGACGAGCCGCATGACGGGCACCGGGTTCATGAAGTGCATCCCGATGACCTGTTCCGGCCTCTCCGTACGGGCCCCGATTTCCGTGATGGAGATCGAGGACGTGTTGGACGCCAGAATCGTGTCCGGGGGCGCGATCCCGTCGAGTTCGGCAAAGATGCGGCCCTTCAGCTCCGCGGTCTCGGGCACCGCCTCGACGATCAGATCCGCCGCTGCCGCCCTTGCTAGCGTTTCACCACGCTCGATCCGGCCCACCGCCGCGTCCCACTCGGCGGCGTCGATCAGGCCCTTGTGCACCTGCCGATCCAGGTTGAGGGCGATGGTCCGGAGTCCGCGATCCAGGGCTTCGGGATCCGCGTCGATGAGGGTCACCGACAGCTCCGCGAGCGCACACACATGGGCGATGCCGTTGCCCATGGTGCCGGCGCCGACTACTGCGACGCGTTCGATTCGCAACTTGCCCTCCACCTGAGCGCCAGATAACCGACCGCCAGGAGCAGCCCGGCGGTGGCCGCCAGACCGCCTTCCAGCCCGAATTCCCCACCCGTGAGCAACACGTTTCCGGCGGAGGTCATTTCGATGAGCGGCGCGTCCACCAGCACGAGGCCGCTCACCGGAAGATCGGCGACGAAACTGGTCGCGAAGTTCCAGCCCGCGTGGAGCCCTATCGCCCACCAAAGGCTGCCGGTGACGAGCAGGATCATTCCCAGCAGCAGGCCGGCCAGCGCGATGTTGGCCAGGGCCAGCGGTCCCACATGGGGATTCGACCCGTGGACAACCGAGAATGCCGCCGTGGTGAGCACCAGCGCCACCACAGTGCCCCAGCGCTCCGCGAGGACGCGCAGCGGGTAGCCACGAAACATGAACTCCTCGGCCGCGGCGGCGCCCAGGATCACGAGCACCGTCCACGCACCCGTCGACAGGTACTGGACCACCGTGCCGTCGTCCTGACCGTACCGCAGCCCACCCGCGACGATCGCCAGGACGAGCACCGGGACCACGATGATGATCCCGAGAAGAAACCCGCCGCCGGTATCGCGCAGCGCCGCAGCCCTCTCCAGCCCCAACTCGACCAGCGGACGGCGGCCATCGAAGCGCATGAGCACAACAGTGGCTCCGAGCGCGGCGAACAGCATCGCCACTCCCTGCACCACCAGACTCCCGGGTTGCCCGCCGGCCACGAGTGCGGCGATCACCATGAATGCCGTGAAGGCCGCCGCGAAGCCGCCCACCCGGATCAGTGTCGCGACGATGTTGTTCATTTCAATGCGGGGATCAGGTCGCGGTCGTCAGGCCCGACGATTCCGCTCCAGGATCTGGCGGGCCACGACCAGCGCGATCGCCGCCTTGACCACCGCGCCCACGAGGAAAGGCATTACTGCGATTGCAAAGAGGGCCGTCGAGCTGGAGTCGGTCACCACCGCGAGCCATCCGGAACCCATGAGGAAGATGACCAGCGTCGCGGCAAGCAAGGCGCCGGCCATGCGCACGAGGCCACCCTCGCGGCCAGCGATCAGGCCCACCGTAGCCGCCGCGATCGGGAAGGACATCAGGTAGCCGCCCGTCGGGCCGAAGATCCAGGGAAGGCCCGCGGCTCCCATGGCGAAGACCGGCACCCCGGCCATGCCGAGCCCCAGATACAGCAACTGCGACGATGCTCCGGCCACGGGGCCCAGAAGCGCGCCGGACAGCAGCACGAAGAGCGTCTGCAGCGTCATGGGGACCGGAGTGATGCCGAGCGGAACCGCGACGTAGGCCCCAAGGGCCGTGAGAAGCGCGAACAACGCCACGGCCACGGGCATCGCCACGCGCCGCTGGCCGGTCAAGACCGGCGCGGGATACCACAACTTCGCCTGAGAATCGATCATCGAAATTCCTTTTCAGTTCTTCCGCACGGCCAGGGCCACGGCGTTGCCTCCGCCCAGACAGAGCGTCGCGAGTCCGGTGTCGACGTCGCGGTCCGCCATCGCCGCGAGCAGCGTCACCAGGATGCGCGCTCCGGACGCCCCGATCGGATGTCCGAGCGCCACCGCCCCGCCGTTGACGTTGACGCGCTCGGGATCCATCCCCAGCGCCCGCATGTCCGCGATCGCCTGAACGGCAAACGCTTCGTTCATTTCCACCAGCCCATAGTCGCCGACACTTGTTCCTGCACGCTCCATAAGGTTGCGCACCGCGACCACCGGCGCAAAGAACAGGTCGCGCGGTTCGGTTCCGCCCGACGCGTAACCCGTGATCGCGGCCCGGTAGGCCAGGCCGTGCGCCTCCGCGTACTCTTCACTGGCCACGACCAGCGCCGACGCGCCGTCGTTCAGCCCGGGCGCGTTGCCGGCGGTCACCACCAGTTCGTCCAGCCCCTCGGGAGCGTCGCGCGGGAAGGCCGGGCGCAGCCGTCCAAGGGCCTCCAGCGAAGTGCCCCTGCGCGGCCCCTCGTCGGTGTCGACCACCGTCTCGCCCCGCCGGGTCTGGACGCTCACGGGCACGATCTCGGACGCGAAACGCCCGTCGTCGATCGCCGACACCGCCCTGCGATGCGATGCGAGCGCAAACGCGTCGGCATCGGACCGCGTCACCCCGGCCTTGGCCGCGGTATACTCGGCGTGCCCTCCCATGTGGCACATCCCGAACGAGCACCACAGGCCATCGTACACCAGACCGTCCTGAATGGTGCGGTCGCCGAACTTCACCCCGCCCCTCATCCCGCGCACATAGTACGGGACGTTGGACATCGACTCGAACCCTCCCGCCACGACCAGCCTGGCATCGCCCGCCCGAATCGCCTGGGCCGCGAGCATCACGGCCTTCAGCCCGGATCCGCACACCTTGTTCACCGTAAAGGCGGGGACGCTTGCGGGGATGCCGCCTTTCACGGCGGCCTGGCGAGCCGGGGCCTGGCCTTCGCCCGCGCTCACCACGTTGCCCATGATGACCTCGTCGACGTCGGAGGTGTCGATGTCCGCCCGCAGGACGGCCTCGCGCACGGCGACAGCACCGAGATCGGGGCCCGACAGGGGACTCAATCCCCCGAGAAACCTGCCGATCGGGGTGCGTACGCCATCCAGAATCACAGGTGTTGTCGCCGAACGGTTCACACGGTCTCTCCCAGGGTTTCGCGACGATTCACGCGGGGCTGCGCCTGACAATTATACCAGAGAGCGAAAGCGGCGTGGAAGTCCGGCGCGGGCGAACAGATCCCGCTGTGCCCGCTGCGATTTGCGCGGACGGTAGCGGCGGAGCGAATGAAGGTCGCCGATCCTCAGCGACTCCGCCCGATCGAGAAGCCGCAGGAGGATTCTGGCGGTCGCCAGCGCGTCGCCGTAGGCCCGGTGCCGCTCATGAATCGGGATCTCGAAGAAGTCGGCCAGCGCGTCGAGATTGCGACGGCGCAGCTCCGGCACGAGACGGCGCGCGAGGCTGATCGTGCACAGCCGTTTGACCTCGGGCACGTCGCCGAGCGCGTCGCCCAGCTGGGCCCGCACCCAGCCCCAGTCAAAGCTCGCGTTGTGCGCGACGAAAACCCGGCCCGCAATGCGCCGGAAGACCTCTTCCGCCACCTCGTCGAAGGCGGGCGCTTCGATCAGCATGTCGTTGGTAATCCCGGTGAGGCGCACGGTTGCGGGATGCACGCGCCGCCCCGGATGGACCAGCGTGTGGAAGGCGTCGGTGACCGCCCCGCCCCGCACCTCGACTACGGCCACCTCGGTGATGCGGTGGCCGGCGTCGTACTGTCCCCCCGTCGTCTCCACATCCACCACGGCGTACCCGAGGCGGGAGAGTGACGCCCCGGGACGGCTCGCCCCGCCGCGCCGGCTCCACAGCCCTTCATCGTCGACGTGGAAGCGATCGTCGCCGCCAAGCAGGGAGAATACGGCCGCCGACGCCGCACCGGGATTCCCCTCCATCCCCATCACCTCGCGCGCGATGTCGGCCGTTGCCGCCGGGCCCTGCCGCAGCAATTCCCAGGCACGCTGCAACAGCGACCGCCGACCCGCCGCCGTGGTCACTGCCGGCTGCGCGCCAGCGCGTGCGAGAGGCCTTCGAGTTCGACAAGCATGCTCACGTTGCGGAGTGCGACGTCGTCAGGGAGACGCAGCTGGACCGGCGCGTAGTTCAGGACGGCCTTGACGCCGGCGGCTACCACCCGGTCCACCAGAGGCTGCGCCACACTCGCCGGGACGGCGACGATCACCAGATCGGTCCCGTCCTCGCGCAGCGCGCACTCCAGATCGTCCTCGTCCCGGATTCTGACATCGCCGAGCAGCGAACCCACCTTGCAGGGGTCGTTGTCGATCACCGTGGTGATGTTGAAGCCGCGTTTGCGGAACGGCTGGTACTCGAAGAGCGCGGTCCCGATGCGCCCGGCGCCCAGGAGCGCGACGCGCCATGTGGAATCGAGCCCGAGCACGGCGCGAAGGATCCGCGTCAGCTCCGGAACCGAGTATCCCAGCCCTCGCTTGCCGAAGGAACCCAGATACGAGAGATCCTTGCGCACCTGCGCCGCCGTGGTCCCGCCACGTTCCGCCAGAACACCGCTGGCGACGTTCGCGATACCCGAACGGCCGAAGTCCTCCAGGTAGCGCAGATAGAGGGACAGGCGCCGGATCGTGGCGTCGGGAATCTTGTTTGTGAAAGTGTTCACAAGATGAAGCTAGAAGCGTTATGCGGGGAGCGTCAACGCGCTGGCGAGCCACAGGAAGTCCTCCGGGGACAGCTGCTCCGGACGAACGGTCGGAGACAGCGACCGGGCTGTGAGCGCATCGCGGATCGAGGACGCCGGACAGCGGAGATCGGGGTGGCGCCGCAGGATGGTTCCAAGCTGCTTGCGCCTCCACGAAAAGGCCGCTCGGGTAACCGTGCGGACGCGGGAAGCTTCGTCGGCCGTTACGCGCGGCGGATCCCTCGGCGTGACCCGAATCGCAACCGAGTCCACCCTCGGCACCGGCCTGAACGCCTGGCGCGGAACCTTGCACACCCTCTCGACGCGCGCGTGGATCGCGACCCCCACCGAAAGCGCGCCATAGACCCGCGTCCCCGGTCCCGACATGATGCGCGCTGCGACTTCGGCCTGCACGGTAAGCACGATGTCGGCCGGGTACGGCAGCTGCAGGAGACGGAAGATGATGGGCGTCGTGATGTTGTACGGGATGTTGCCCACGACCCGGGTGCGGCCCCAGTCGGCGGTGAGCGAGGACAGCTCGACCGAGAGGATGTCGTCGTGCACGATCGTGACGCGCGGGTCGTCCTGGTAGCGCGCGGTCAGGGCCGCCGCAAGTTCGTCGTCGAGTTCGACGGCGGTGACGGTGGCGCCGGAGCCCGCGAGGTGGCGGGTCAGCGCGCCGTGGCCGGGCCCGATCTCCAGGACGGACTCTCCCTCCCCGGTCCGCGTGCCCGCCGCCCCCGCGATCTTGCGTTGCAGGTTGGGATCGATCAGGAAGTTCTGTCCCAGCGAACGCTTGGCGCGGCGGCGCCCCTTCCCGGCGGGGCTCATGTGGTGCGCAGGATGACGGCCGTCCGGTCGTCGGCCGGAATCGAGGGCACCGCTTCCCGTGACATCTCGAAGAGAAGGTCGAGGATCTCCCCCGGCGTCCGAGCGCGGTTGGCGGCGACCGCCCGCAGGATCTCCTCTTCGCCGCTGCTGCGGCTGACGTCGGCGAGCCGGTCGGAGAGGCCATCCGTGAAGAGCAGCAACAGGTCCTTGCCCGGGGACCACCGCACCGTCCCCTCGCCGTATGGCGGGGCCCCGATGCCCATGGGCGGGTCGGTTGCAAAGAGACGCCGTGCGCCCCCGTCCGAATCGATGACGAACGCCAACGGGTGCCCGGCGTTGGCATACGAGATTCGGGGCCGGCCCGGCGCGAGCACGCAATAGCAGAGCGACAGGTACATCTCTGTGGACTGGAGTTCGTCGCCGATCGAGTGGTCGAGGTACTCCAGCACGGTCGCGGGGGCCGCGCCCTGCTCGGCGTAGATCGCTGCCGCGCTCATGACCAGGGCCATGATCAGCGCGGCCGGAAAACCGTGCCCGGAGACGTCGCCGATCATCACTCCCACCCTGCCTCCGGACAGGTGGATGACCTGGTAGAAGTCGCCGCCGACCGACGCCGTGGGGACGACGCGCGCGGCGGCCTCGACGCCCGGAACGTGTGGTATCGGGGGCAGCAGCTTCAGCTGGAGATCATGCGCGAGTTGCATCTCCCGGGAGGCCTGCTCGCGCGCCATTTCCTCGCGCAGCAGCTGGTTGGCCTCGTGGGCGGCCTCGAGCTCCGTGCGGCGCGTTTCGGCCTGCCGGGCCAGCAGGGCGGATCGGGCCACCGTCGCCGTCAACATTCGGGTCGCGGGACCGAGCGGATCCAATCCCGGTATCGTGATGGCGAAGGGGCGCGCGGCGTCCGCATCTCCGGCGGGGCGTTCCGCATCGTCGCGCAGCACCAGCGTGACCGTATTCCCCGCCGCATTGAAGTGCACCTCGTCCATCAGCGCCCGCATCAGGAAGACGCCGCGTCCATCCGATCGCAACAGGTTCTCAGGGAGGCGCGGATCGGGCACGCCATCGGGATCGAATCCGCGGCCTTCGTCGGCGATGTGGGCCCTGACTTCCCCCGGCTCGACCTCCAGCTCCACGCGGACCCGCTTCTCCGGATCGCCTGCGTTGCCGTAGAGCATCGCGTTGGAGAGCGCTTCGGTAAGACCAACGCGGAAGTTGAAGAGGAGGCGCCGCTGGTCGAGGCGCGCGTGGGCACAGCACTCGACGGCCTGGTCGACCGCCGCCTCGATCGCGCCGATGTCGTTGGGCAGGTCGAAGACCAGTCCTTGCGGAGCGGCGGAGGTCCCGGGGCGACCGTCATCGCTCATGGGCCGCTATCGGTCCGTGGATGATCCCGCGTGAACACCGAGAGCGGCGAGGCGTCGCGTTGGCAAGGCACGGCCCGCTATTCGCCCAGGGCCTCCTCCAGGCTGCCACGAATCTGGAAGAGCGTGTCCAGCTTGGTGAGCTCGAAGAGCCGCATGAGATCCTGGTTAAGCGAGGTGAGCTGGAGCGTGCCGTCCAGCCCGCGAACTCGTTTGGAAAGGCCCACGAGCACTCCAAGCCCCGACGAGTCGATGTATCCGGTCCGTGCGAAATCGACGATGAAATGACGGACCCCGCCCTCGAGCTCCTCCAGCACCATCTGCTTCAGCTCGTGACGGTTGCCGACGATGAGCTGCCCGTCGACATCGACTACTGTTGCACTACCGACTTTTCGCAATGTGAACGACATCTGCTCTCTTCCCGGGGAGGTCGCGACTGCCTTGTGTCGAGCGGAGACCCGCTGGTGCCGTGCGGGGCCGGGGTCGCCGGTCGACCAACGAACATAAGCAACCGAAGCGGACCGGGGCGTGCAAGAGTCACGATGCCGGTCACCACCGGACCGAAAGCGTCCGGCACCGCATGTCACCCACTGTCGGCCGCACCCCCCGCCATCAGAGCCGTTATCGCGGCGACCTGCACGATGTCGGACACCGAGGCCCCGCGAGACAGGTCGTTCACCGGTGCCCTGAGGCCCTGAAGGATCGGACCGAGCGCCACCGCTCCGGCCAGCCTCTGCACCAGCTTGTAGGCGATGTTCGCGGCATCCAGAGTGGGAAACACGAGGACGTTGGCCGTCCCTGCGACCGCCGAATCCCGGGCCTTGCCGCGCGCGACTGCGGGAATCAGGGCGGCATCGGCCTGCAGCTCGCCCTCGGCGGCCACATCGGGGAATGCTGCGCGGAAGCGCCGGGCCGCATCCCGCACCATCTCCACGGAGCGCCCGCCGGCGCTGCCCAGGGTGGAATACGACAGGAATGCGACCCTCGGTTCGTCCCCCACGACCTGCTTCCGCAGCCGGACCGCCTCGGCGGCGATCTCCACGAGCTGCCGCCGGCCGGGCAGGGGGACCACGGCCGCATCGGTGAAGGTGAGGACCTCCGTCCCGGGTCCGCGAAACCCGCGCACCTCCATGAAGAACGACGACGACAGGGTGCGGACCCCTTCCCGGAGCCCCACGCCCTTGAGCGCGGTGCGGATGACCTGTGCCGTGGTGTGTGCCGCGCCGGCGACCACACCGTCCACCTCTCCGCGGCTGAGCATCGCCGCCGCACGCTCCAGTGCCCCCGCCGCGCCGCGGCCACCGCCCTCTCCCTCCACAAACACGGGCTCGACGAGTGACTTCCGCGCCAGAATCTCCGCCGCCGCCACGACCCGCGGATCATCCCCCTCGGGCAGGGCGATTCTGCGGCGCAGGGGCCTTGCCCGGGCCTCGAGCCGCGCGGTGAAGGTCACGAAAAGCGTGTTCGCAGCCGCTTCAGCACCGGGGCCGAGACGAAGCTGCTGACATCTCCGCCCAGGGCGGCCACTTCGCGGACCAGCGACGCCGACAGGAAGGAATTTGCCACGTCCGGCGCCAGGAACACGGTTTCGGCGCCGTCCCAGAGCTCCCGGTTCATCTGGGCCATCTGGAACTCGTACTCGAAGTCGGAGACGGCCCGGAGACCGCGCACGATGAACTGGGCGTCCATCCGGCGCGCGAAGTCCACGAGAAGACCGGAAAAGGAGACGCACTCGATCCCGGGATCGTCCGCGAAGACTTCGCGCATGATCTCAAGGCGTTCAGGGACCGGGAAGAGGTGCCGCTTGGACTGGGACGACTCATTGGCTACGGCCACGATCAGCCGGTCGCAGACGCGGAGCGTGCGGCGCGCGACATCCTCGTGTCCTCGCGTGACCGGGTCGAACGAACCGGGGTACACCGCCACGATGGAACCGGAAGTCGTCATCGGGAGCCACCTCCTGTCTCTGTCACCCTCGTGAGGGCGGTATCACCGTATTTTCGTTGCTCCACCGCAACGTCCGGAGGAAGGGATTCCCGCACATCGTGCTCGATCCACAGTTCCCGGGCGAAGGGGGTGTTCCGGTAACCGGCCAGCAGCCGGAAAGCGTAGCCATGGTCGTATGGCGGGTCCGCGAGAGCAAGGTCATAGGGCTCATTGCGCGCGGCGCGGGTATGCGTCATGGCGTCGCCGCGGATCACTGTCGCCGCCGGGCCCGCGCCCAGAGTTCGGATGTTTCTTTCGAGGACCCGGATCGCGCGATGGCTCCGCTCCACGAAGGTGACGTGCGCTGCGCCGCGGCTGAGCGCTTCCAGCCCAAGCGCCCCGGAGCCGGCGAAAAGGTCCGCCACTGTAGCCCCGCGGATCCGGTCGCCGAGCATCGACATCCATGCCTCGCGCACCCGGTCGGTTGTGGGGCGTACCCCCCGTCCGGGAACTGTCGCCAGCCTTCGGCTCCTCCACTTTCCGGCAATGATTCGCAAATCGCGCCACCTCGCTGGCAGCCGCAGGGCGCAGCGGCCGGGTTCGGTTCGGCAGCTAACCGCGCATGCCGCTCCCGCCGACCCCACCGGACGGCCGGATATCCAGGGCCTTTGCCTCGACCGTTGTGTGTCCTCTGAAGGTATTCTCGATGAGGTTGAAGGCCACGTCCACCTGACCGGCCGCCAGAGAATCCGCCCCCGCGGTTTCCGCGAGGCCGAAGCCGATGCCGTTCAGGCCGGCACCGTTGCGAGAAATACGAAACTTGAGATGCCCGCCCTTCAGCACCCGCGTGGAACCCAGCCGCACGCCACGCGCCACGAAGACGGGTTCGGGATTGCCGCGGCCGAAGGGTCCGAGATACCGCAGGTAGTGATTGAAATCTCGATCGATCTGCTCCAGGCCGATTTCCATGTCGCCGCGGAGTTCGGGGATCGGCTCGTCGCCTCCCATCGCGCGGCGCGCGGCGCGCAGGAACGCTTCGCGGAATGCGGGGAGGCGATCGCGGCGGATGTCGAGCCCCGCCGCCTGGTGGTGGCCGCCAAACCGCACGAGGTGGTTCGAGCAGCCCGCAATGGCGCCGTGCAAGTCGAAGGAAGGGATCGAGCGAGCGCTCCCGCGCCCTGTGTCTCCATCCAGCGAGATCACGATCGCCGGGCGGAAGACGCGCTCCACCAATCTCGACGCGACGATGCCGATCACACCGGGGTGCCACCCCTCCCCCGCCACGACCACGGCACGATCCCGCGCGGGATTCCACTCGGCCCGCACCGCTTCGATGGCCTCGCCGGTTACCTGTTTCTCGAGTTTCTTGCGCTGCTTGTTGTTGGCACCGAGTTGGCCTGCGAGCCGGCGCGCCTCCGTCTCGTCGTGCGTAAGAAGGAGTTCCAGGGCGTCCCCGGGGTCGCCAACCCTCCCCGCCGCGTTGATTCGGGGTGCCAGATCATAGGCCACCCTGGTGGAGTCGACCGGGCGGGCCGGCGCGATGCCGGACTCCACCATCAGCGCCCGCAGACCGGGACGCGCCGTGTCCCCCATGGCCCGCAGACCGTAGCGGGCCATCGTGCGATTCTCGCCCTTGAGATCCACCTGGTCGGCGATCGTCGCCAGTGCCACCAGATCGAGGTAGCTCCAACTCTCTTCCGCCGGTCGCCCGAGGAGCTCCGCCAGGAGCTGGCCGATCTTGAAGGCCACTCCCGCGCCACAGAGATGCTTGTTCGGGTACGGGCAGTCGGATCGGTTGGGATTGACCACGGCGAATGCGTCGGGGAGGCGGGAGCCCGGTCGGTGATGGTCGGTGACGATTACCGTCATTCCCGCATCCCGGGCCTGGCGCACGGGATCGTGTGCCACGATTCCGCAGTCCACCGTGACGAGTACGCCCGCACCCAGCTTCGCCGCGCGCCTCACGCCCGTTTCCGACAGGTCGTAGCCGTGTCGACGGTCGGGCACGATGGCCTCCGCCCGTCCGCCGAGCGAACGAATCCAAGAAGTCAGCAGCGCGCTCGCCGAGATGCCGTCGGCGTCGTAGTCGCCGTGCACGACGACCATTTCGCCCTGGGACACCGCGCGCGCCAGCCGGCCCGCCGCGGCCTGCGCGTCCTGCAACGCGCCCGGGTCGTGCAGTCCGTCCAACACGGGGCGCAGGAAGGACTTGGCGGCGTCCGGCCGGTCGAACCCCCTCACTGCGAGGAGGTGGCACAGCGGCCGCGGTAGCCGCAGCGTCCCGGCGAGGGCCCGGACGGTTGCCGGATCAGGTCGCGGAGAGAGCTTCCAGCGGCGCCGGGGGACGCTTGCGGACCAGTCTTTCCAGCCAGCGGGGCTCACCCGCCGATCGCCGCCTCCGGTGACACGTCCCCGGGGGATTCCATCGGAGCAGTCACGATCACACCGCAGGCTTCACACCGGACCAGCGGAGCCGAAGTGCGGATGTCGTTCTGAACCTGGAGGGGGATCAACGAGAAGCAGGATCCGCAGGCGCCGTTTTCGGTCATCGGAGCCACGGAATCGCGGCGCCCGCCTCGAGCCAGATTGTTGTAGACCATGAGATAGCGCCGATCGATGCCGGTAGCGCACAGGTCGCGCTCCGTTTCCATCAACGCGAGCCGGGCGCGCGCCTCATCCTGCTCCGCCAGGATCTCGTTCTTTCTGGGCTCGACAGCGGACTGCGCCTCTTCCAGGGCCTCGCGCTGAAGCTCGAGCCGGTCTTCGAACCTCCCGAGCTGGTCGAGCAGGCTCACGACATCCATTTCTTCCTGGTCCAGCGCCCGGCGCACGAGTCCCAGCTCCGCCTGAACCGCCGCCTCCTCGCGAACCGTTCTGACCATGTTCAGGCGCTCCTCGAGGCGCTGCACCCGTTGCCGCTTGTCCTCGGCCGCAAGGCGCAGCCGACGCTCTTCGAGGTGAAGTTCGCGCACCTTGGTCGAAGTCACTTCCACTTCATCCGTGAGGCGCCGGGCCGGCTCGTCGACCGCTTCGAGCGTGGATTCGAAAGACTCGACCCGCTCACGGGTCTCCCTGATTCGCTGATCTATGGTCTGCAACTCCAGCAATCTGCTGGAGACCAGGCCGGTATCGACCGTCACGGTGCGCCTTCTCCTTGGCGTTGTGGGTTCCCCGCCGCCCTGTGCGCGGATCTGCGCCAGTCGGAGCCACGGGATTGCTTCTCCCTGATCAGATCCTGCTTCTCTTTCAACAGCCTGGGCATCTCCAGGTCGCTCGCTCCGGCGATCTCGGTGTCGAGAGCCTCCAGGCGGCGGTCACGGGCCGTGTTCTCAAGCTGCCCCACGGCGTCCTCGAAGACGGCTTCGGCGGGTTCCGGCACCTCGCGGTCGTTCATGAGACGTTCGAGGTGGAGTACCGCTTCCGGCATGGTTCCTTCCGGCAGGACCGTGAGTTCCGGATCGTTGATCAACTCTTCGAAGATCGCACGGTAGCTTGCGTCCTCCAAGTCCGAGGGCCCGATTCGCTCCCCCGCCCTGTCGATCCAGTCGCGGTGCTTGAGGAGGACGAGAACCAGGAGACGTTCGACCCCCAGGCCGTGGAAGCGAGGGGCCGGGCGCCGCCGCACGGGTGTCGGGCCCCGTCGCGTATGGGAACGCCGGGGCGCGGGCGCCTCGCGCAGCTCGCCCTCCAGGGTGTCGATCCTCACGCCCGTTCGTTCGGCCACCCTGGCGAGGTAGATGTCTCGCTGCGTCGGATCGGACACCGCGCGCAGCGTGGGCAGGAGCCGGTCGAGTGCGTTGCGGTTGCTCTCGATCGAGCTGAAGTAGTCGCGCTCTTCCAGAATCGAGATCTTGCGGTCCAAGACGTCGACGGCCTGCCCGACGAAGTCCTGCACGGCCTCCGCGCCGCCCGAACGCGCCACCGAGTCCGGATCCTCGCCGTCGGGAAGGGTGACCACCGACGCCTGCAGACCCTGGGCCAGGAGGATATCCGCCGCGCGGAAGGTCGCGCGCAGACCCGCCGGATCGCTGTCGAAGAGAATGCGCACCTGGGTCGTGTAATGGCGCAGCAGGCGCGCGTGTTCTTCCGTGAGCGAGGTGCCAAGCGGGGCAACGGCGTTCTGCATGCCGACCGAGGCGAGCGAGACCGCGTCCATGAATCCCTCGACGAGGAGCGCCGCGCCCTGTCTGCGGATGTGGTTGCGAGCCCACCCGAGGCCGTACAGCACCGATCCCTTGTGGAAGATCGGGCTCTCGGGAGAATTGATGTACTTCGGAGCCCCCTTGCCCGTCTTGCCGAGCAGGCGGCCCCCGAAGGCCAGAACGCGTTTGGTCACGGACTCGATCGGAAAGATGATTCGGTTGCGGAAAGCGTCGTAGAGCCGGTCGCGGTTCTCGCTCTTCTTGATGAGACCGAGCTCGAGGAGGATCCCTTCATCGAGGCCGTGTACGGACGCGGCCTCGCGGAATGCCTCCCACTCGTCCGGCGCGTAGCCGAGGCCGAAGCGCTCGCCCGTCTCGCGGTCGATCCCGCGCCCTTCGAGGTATTCCCGCGCGCCCTGTCCTCCCTCCCCCTCCCACAGTCGTTCCCGGAAGAACGCGGCCGCATACGCCGAAGCCTCGTGATAGGGGCGCCATGGATCGTCGCCGCGCTTGTCGCGCTTGACATCGCGCACCTCCACGCCGCACCTGGCTCCGACGAATTTGACGGCATCGACGAAGCTCATCCCCTGATGCTTCATGAGGAACGAGAACACGTCGCCGGATTCGCCCGAGGAGAAGTCGTGGAAGAACGCCTTGGCGGGCACCACGTAGAAGGACGGCGTCTTTTCGTCCTTGAAGGGACTCAGTCCGCGGAAGTCCTTGCCGGCCTTCTTGAGCTGGACGAACTCGCCGATGACCCCGACGATGTCGGCCCGCGCCCGGACCTCCTCGACTACCCGGTCGGGAATCACGCTACCGAATCCTCACCACGGTAACGCCATAGCCGCCCTCGGCGGGCTTCCCGGTGCGAAAGCCTTCCACGCGGCCGTCGCGGTCCAGGACCGCGGTGACCCTCTCGCGAAGCGCACCGGTACCCTTGCCGTGAATCACGCGCAGCTCGCGCAGATCGGCTACCGAAGCCTCGTCGATCGCCCGCACCAACGAATGCTCCGCCTCGTCCGCGCGCTGGCCGCGCAGATCCAGCTCGGCGGCCGGATCCGGCGCGAGGCCGCTCCATCCCGCCGGCGTCCTGGGGCGCGCGTCGGTCTTCCGGGCGCCACTCACCTCGTCGTCGGCAGCGCCCACCCCAGCCAGCCGGTCGGCATCCACCCTCATGCGTACTCCCCCCACATTGACCACGACACGTCCGGCTTCGACCGCGACGACGGTGCCCCGCGTCGCCAGGTCCGTCAGCTGCACGGCACTCCCAGGGGAAAAGACCGCGGGTTGTGCGTCCGCGGCCCGGCCACGGCTCCCACCGCGCTGGCCCTTCCGGCGGCGATCCCGATCGGGCCCCTCCAGTGCACGCGCCGCCCTCTCCACTGCACGGCGCGCATCCCGGGCAGCCTCGTCCAGCGACGCCGCCGTGACTCGTCCGGTGAGTTCCTCGATCGCCTCCTCCACCTCGCGGCGCGCATCGAGGAGCAGGCGGCGGGCATCCCGGCGCGCCCGCTCGGCGTGCTCCTGTTCCGAGCGGCCGAGCTCCTCTTCACGGGCCTCCAGTTCCGATTGCAGCGCCTCGGCGCGGCGGCGTTCGTCGGCCAGCCGCGCGAGCAGCCGGGTCACCTTCCCCTCCTTCGCCTCCAGGCTCTCCAGCACTTCGTCCAGCCGCGCCTCGGCACGGTCGCGATAGGCCTCCGCGCGATCCAGCACTTCCGCCGGAAAGCCGAGTCCGCGGGCGATCGCCAGCCCGTAACTTCTCCCCGGACGCCCCTTGGTGAAGCGGTAGGTCGGCGCCATCCGTTCGCCGTCGAAGTGGAGCGACGCGTTGACGATCCGGTCGCCGGGCCTGGCCAGCCGCTTCAGCCCGCCAAGATGGGAGGTGATCACCGCGGTGCATCCGCGCTCGGCAAGCCCCTCGACGACCGACCGGGCCAGCGCCTCGCCCTCCTTTGGATCGGTCCCCGCGCCGGGCTCGTCGATCAGGACGAGGGACAGTGGCCCCGCACGTACCAGGACCTCCTGCAGGTTGCGAAGATGCGCGGAGAAGGTCGACAGGGAGTCCGCGATCGACTGCTCGTCGCCGACATCCGCAAAGAACGAGTCGAAGGCGGGAAGCCGCGTGCCCGGCCCAACCGGCGGCACCACCCCCGACTGCGCAAGCGCGGAGATGAGACCGACCGACTTGAGGAACACCGTCTTGCCGCCGGTATTCGGTCCCGTGACCACGACAATGCGCTCATGTGGATCGAGGGCAAGGTCGAAGGGGACGGCATCGACTCCCCCCACTAGAAGAAGCGGATGGCGTCCACCGCGGATCTCGAACCGGCCGTCGCTGATCTCGGGCACGCATCCCTCCCAGCGAAAGGCGGTCCTGGCGAGGGCCACGCGCTTGTCCATCTCCGCAACAGCGCCCACCGACTGCTCGAACGCGGGAGCCAGCGGACGGCAGCGATCCGTAAGCACCCGCAGGATCCGCTGAATTTCCCTCGCCTCGGCGCGCTCGAATTCGCGAACGCGGTTCATCATGTCGATCGCGGACGGGGGTTCGACAAAAACCGTGGCCCCGGAAGAGGACTCGTCGTGCACATATCCGCCGACCACCCTCTTGCCCTCCCGGCGGACAGGGATCACGTAACGGCCCTCGCGGATCGAAACCGACGCCTCCGGAACCCGGTAGCGGCCGTCGACCCCGTTCAGAACGGTCTCCAGGTGGGACACGACGCGATTGTGGGCACCTCCCAGCCGGCCGCGAATCCGGCCCAGCTCCCGGCTCGCACCATCCAGGACGAGCCCTTCCGCATCGACGCTTCGGGTGATCGCGGACTCCAGCTCCCGATGCGACAACAGTCGTGCGGCCAGCTCCTGCAGGGTCGGCAGGTCCTCCGTCTCCCCGGAGAGTGCGCGCAGGACGACCCGCCCCGCGGCCAGAACGGCCCCCAGCTCCGCCAGCTCCGCCGCCGTGAGCACCGAACCCTCCACAGCCAATCGACGGGCCGCGGACTCGGACTCCGGAAGGTGCGGGAGCGACCAGTCCTCGCGCGCCGAGAGGAATGCCTGCGCTTCTCCGACCGCGGTAAGACGCCGGCGCACCGAGGCGGCATCGGGCGCGGGCTGCAGGGCAAGCACAGCCTCCCGGCCGGCGCCGGTAGAGGCGAACCCGGCGGCATACTCCAGGGCCTTGCCGAACTCCAGAACCCGCAGAGCGCGGCTGGACATGCTACGCGAGCTCCTCCCGCACGATTGAGGACGCCATCTTCCCGTCGAAGCGGCCGCGGATCTGCGGCATGAGCGCCGACATCACCGCGCCGATGTGGCCGGCCCCTCCGGCGACGATCTCCCGCACCATGTCCCTGACGTCGTCGGCCGAGAGGTCGGGCGGCATGTAGTTCCTCAGAACCGCCTCCTGCTCCTTCTCCCTGTCCGCGAGGTCGCTCCGTCCGCCCTGCGCCATCTGGGCCGCAGCGTCCTGTCGCTGCTTGATCGCCCGGGCCAGCACCCCGCGCACACCATCGTCGTCCAGAAGCCGCCCGGTCTCGATCTCCCTGTTTCGCAATTCGGCCAGAGTCGTGGACAGAACGAGCGTGCGCACCCGGTCCCGCGCGCGCCGCGCCTCGTTGAGATCCGACCTGAGCGCGTCCTTCAGTGATGACTCCAAGATGTCCTCCGTTGATCCGATTTCATCGCCCCTCCGGGCTCCCAATATGTACAGGAGCGACCGGTGGCACGGTCACGAGCCGCTGATGGCGTGACAATGGTCCCATCCAACCATATCAAACACCCGGGGCATGGGATACAGTATGGGTCCACCGCAGCGGGAGACCGAAAGGAGCGAGATGGATCGAACCACGGAGTGCATGGTGGAAATCCTGCGCCGGAGTGGACCGGGAGCACTGGCCACACCGCGGCTGCAGGCGGAGCTCAGAAGGTGCCGGCCGCCGATCGTGATCTCGGCCGAGGCGATCAAGCTGCGGGTGGAGGAGTCCGAAGGGCGACTCGTTCAGCTGGACGTGGGAATCGACGATGCGGGCGAAACCATACTGGACAGTTGGGTACTGCTCATGCGCCCCGAAGACGGACCGCCGCGATCGGGGCTCCCCAGCATGCTGTGGCAAACCCTGGCCGCACTCGCCGAGGAGGTCGAGGTGGGTTCGCGCATCGGAGTTGCACGCTGGATCCTGCACGCGGAACGCGCGAGCCGGGTCTGCCTGTCCAGCGAGGGGATCAGGTATCGCCGGGCGCGGTCTGTCCCGGGCGGCTAGCCGAGTGCTTCCCTGACCCGCGACCAGAAACCGCGGCGCTGCTCGGGATCCACCCGCTCCGGGGGGCGATCCTCCACCTCGCGCAGTTCAGCGATGAGTCGCTTCTGCTCGGGGCTGAGACGGGTGGGGACCCACACGCAGAGCCGCACGAGGAGGTCGCCGTACCTGCGGCCGTGCAATTCGGGAACGCCCTCGCCCACAACCCTGATCACCTCGTCGTTCTGTGTGCCCGCCGGGACCTCCACCCACGTCCGCCCCTCGACCGTGGGAACCGCCACCCGCGCCCCGAGCGCCGCCTGCCCGAAGGTGATCGGCACATCCACCGCGAGGTCGGTCCGGTCGCGTGTGAAGCGCGGATCCTCGGCCACATCGAGAAGCACGACGATGTCGCCGCGAGGTCCGCCCCGGGGTCCCACACTGCCTTCTCCGCGCAAAGTGATGTAGTTCTCGGACGACACCCCCGCCGGGACCTCCACTTCGATCTCGCGATCGACCCGGACCCGACCTTCGCCGCGGCAGCTCCGGCAGTGCTCCGAGATCACCGTCCCTTCACCTCGGCAATTCCGGCATGGGGTCACGCTGACGAATCGACCGAAGACCGAGCGCTGTTCCACCCGTTCCTCGCCGGCGCCTTCGCAGGTCGGGCAGCGAAGTGGACGGGCGCCGTCCTTCACTCCTGTCCCGCTGCAGGAATCGCAGGCATCGAGCACGGCCACCCTGACCGTTCGCGTGACGCCCGTGCGCACGTCGTTGAGCGTCAGGGGCAGGGTCAGGCGCATCGACTTTCCGCGTCTGGGCTGGTTGCCCCGGCGGCGTCCGCCGAAGAGTCCTTCCAGGCCGCCGAATCCGCCGAAGTCCCGCATGAAGATCTCGAGCGCGTCGGAGAAGTCCATTCCTCCCTGGAACCCGCTCGGCCCCTTCACGCCTTCCTTGCCGTATCGGTCGTAGCGAGCCCGCTTGGCGGGATCCCTGAGCACCTCGTATGCCTCGGTGACCTCCTTGAAACGTTCCTCCGCTTCCTGGGAGCCTGCATTGCGGTCGGGATGGTACTTCAGGGCGACCTTTCGGTACGCCTTCTTGATTTCTTCCTGGTCTGCGCTGCGCGGAACCTGGAGCAGGGTATAGTAGTCAGGCATTTCTCTCGGGCGGATTCATGGATGCCATGGACGGCTCTCGGCGGTCCAGGCTCAGGGCTCCAACATGCGGGTAACCAGCGAGGAAGTGTAATCGACAATAGCGATCACCTTCTCGTAGGGCATCCGGGTTGGTCCAATTACCCCGAGGATGCCCCGGAGGCTTCCGAACCGGTAGCCGGAGGTGACGAGGGTGAACCCGGCCAGCTCTGGTCCGTGCTCGCTTCCGATTGTGACGAAAGGCACGCCCTTGTCCGCACGGGTGCCCAGCACCTTCGCCAGCAGCTCCTTCTGCTCGGTGAGCGCGATCAGCTCGCGGAGCCGGTCGTTGGTCGAGAACTCGGGTTGTGACGCGATGGGCGAGGTCTGGCCGAGCACGACCTGATCCGGGCTCGGAGTGCTTGCGGCGAAGAATTCGTCGCTCGACTCGATGAAGATGTTGAGCATGTCCTGAGCCGCTGGATCATCGACCGCGTCGCGAAGGCGGGAGCCGAAGGAGCGGCGTATCTCCGTGAAGCTCAATCCGCCGAGCCGCTCGTTGAGCACGCGCTCGATGCACTCGAGGACGTCACGGGGAGCCTCGCCGGGAAGATCCACGTAGGCGGTGCGCACCATCCCGGACTGGATGGTCACCACCATGAGGATCTTGTGCGACGAAACCGAAATGAGGTCGATTTTCTGCAGTTGGGCGTTGTCGAGTTGCGGTACCGATCCGACACCGAGCTCGTGTACGAGGATGCCGAGTGCGCGGGTCGCGTTCACCAAGATCCGCTCCAGCGTGGACTCGCCTGCCAGCACCTCCTGCTCGATTCGCGCCCTTTCGGACGTGGTCAGCGTTTCGGGACGCACCACCCTGTCCACGAAGAAGCGATAGGCCAGATCCGTGGGAACCCGTCCGGCGGAGGTGTGGGGGTGGGTCAGGTACCCTTCCTCTTCCAGATCGGCCATGGTGTTGCGGATCGTCGCGGGAGACACCCCGAAGTTGAAGCGCCGCGTCAGCGTACGGCTCCCGGCGGGCTCGGCCGTGTCGACATAGGTGCGCACCACTGCCTCCAGCACGCTTCGCTCCCGACTGGAAAGCGAATCGCGTCCTGTAGCGCGTATCGACTGGCTTTCGAAACCCATGATCAGTTCATCCCGTGGCGAGCCTCCGTACTTGAAAATCTCCCGTCGGCCGTCCCCGTCAACCGGCGGCGCCCCCGACTTGCGCTCCCGGAGTGCACTACAGCCGTTCCCTGTTCCACAGCGGCGTCGAGTTCGAGTGTGAGTTCGTCAAGTACCAGCCACCCGGTCGCGGTAAGGCGCACGGACTCGCCGTCCCGTATCGCGAGACCGTCGGCCCGCCACGCATTCAATACGGACGCAGCCCCCGGACCCATCGTTTTCCGGTCCACCCCTTTGGAGGTACGCAGCGCCAGCCACAATGCTTCAAGGCGTCGCTGTCGGGGGCTCAGCGTCTCGCTGCCCGCGCGCCCACTCCCGCCCTCCTCGACGCGACCCGCGTATTGCGCCCAATCGCGTTCATTCCACCATCGGCGCCCACCGACGTAGGAGTGCGCGCCGTTTCCCAGTCCGAGGTAGGGGTCGCCGCGCCAGCAGGCGCGGTTGTGGCGCGATGTCCATCCGGAACGGGCGAAGTTCGACACCTCGTAGTGCTCATAGCCAGCTGCCGACAGTGCTTCGACGGCAAAGAGGTATTCGTCGCGGTAGCGCGCTTCACCGGCCACGGAGACCCTGCCCTCGTGAACGGATCGTCCGAGTGGCGTTCCCTCTTCCACCGTCAGACCATAGAGCGAGACGTGAGGCACGTCGAGCTGCACGGCGCGCTCCACATCGTCCTTCCAGTTGCGGCCCAGGGTCCCCGGAAGCCCGAATATCAGATCGATCGAGAGGTTCTTCACGCCTGCCGCCTTCGCCCGCCCGACGGCTTCGGCCGCGTCTTCCGCGGAATGCAGGCGTCCCATCCACCGCAGGGCGCTGGAATCGAAACTCTGGACGCCAAAGGAGACGCGGTTGACGCCGGAAGCGACCCACCCACGGGCGACCTGAGCGGTGAAAGACTCCGGGTTTGCCTCTACCGTCCATTCAAAGCCCTGACTGCGCATCCGACTTCGACCGACCAGTCCGGCCAGGGCTCCGACCGATTCAGGATCCAGCACCGATGGCGTGCCTCCGCCCACGTAGAGCGTCTCCAGTTCATCGGCCAGCTTCGCCTCGCCCGATACCTGCAGTGACGACAACTCGGACCGAATCGCATTCAGCCAGCGCGCGCTATCGGGATTCCGGTCCACGGTGACGGCAAAGTCGCAGTAGCAGCACCTGCGTGTGCAGAACGGTGCGTGGACATACAGATTGCGGACAGCACCCGCCCCGAATTGGGCCGCTCGGGGATCCGCCCGGGACTTCACGCCGCACCCTCCCTGACCATGCCGGCTCCCCTGCCGGGGGTTCTCATCACGCGGCCGTCGCGCGTGGGAGTGAGGTGGCCCCTGAGCTCCAGGATGGTCAGGACGGGCGCGACCTCCTGGGGGAGCCGGCCACTCAGTGCCGCCACCTCTTCGACTGTCACCGGGGCCGTCGGCAGCGCCTCGAGCAGTTCACGCAGTTCGGGCTCCTCCGGGAGTGCGCAGGCATCGTGCAGGACATCGCCGGCACCCACCTCCAGGATGACCCCGGCGCCATCGGAGATCAGGCGATTCGTCCCCTGGCTCGTGGGCCGATCGATCGGTCCCGGTACGGCGTGGACTTCACGCCCCAGATCCAGGGCGATCTCGGCAGTGATGAGCGCGCCGCTGCGGTGTGAAGCCTCGACGATGACCACGTCGGCAGCCAGGGCCGCGATGATCCGGTTGCGCTTCGGGAAGTGGTGGGGCGCCGCCCCGACCCCGGGGAGGAACTCGGACACCACCACTCCGTGCTCCCGAATCCGGCCGTACAGGGCGCGGTTCCGAGGCGGTGACACGACATCCACGCCCGATCCGAGGACCGCGGCGGTGGGCCCCGGCAGCGCTCCCCTGTGCGCCTCGGCGTCGATCCCCATCGCCATGCCCGAAACGACGCAGCGTCCCCGGCCCGCGAGGTGCGAGCCGATGCCCCGCGCGACCCGGCGGCCATAGGCTGTGGCGCGGCGCGAACCCACGATCGCGACGCACGGTTTTCCAAGCAGTTCCGTGTTGCCCAGGGCAAAGAGTACCGGGGGCGGATCCGGCAGGGCGTTGAGAGTGGCAGGGTAGCCTTGGCCGCCGTAGACCAGAACGGCGATCCCATCGGCGAGGCACTTCCTCCGCACGGCGTGCGCCTCCCGCTCAGCGCTGGTCCGACCGCTGGCTGCATCCGGCGTCCGTCCCTCGTGCCGCCTGTTCCCGGAGGCGCCGTCGCGCCGCACACGACCCATCCTCGCCACCGCCGCGAATTCGGGCGGGCTCGCATTCAGGGCGGACGAAGGGCTGCCAAAGTGGTCTACCAGCGCCCGAAAGCGCGCAGGGCCTATGCCGGGTAGTCCCTGCAGCGTGAGGGCGTCGATCACAGGTCCTCCAGCTCCGCCGCCGCTTTGCGCGCGTCCTCCAGCTGGCGCCAGCAGCCTTCGAGCAACGCGCTGAGGCCCTGGCCTGTCACCGCGCTGATGTGATGGATGCCCCACGCGCCGGGAGCTTCCACCGCGGGCGGGGCGCTGCCAACGGGGTGCAGGTCCATCTTGGAGAAGACCACGGCAAAAGGCAGCCGGGCGAGCCGCGGCGAGTACTCCTCCAACTCGGCGCGCAGCCCGGCCAGAGTCGCGGCGGGATCGTCCTGGTCGACGGGAAGGAGAATCGCCAGTGCCCGGGTGCGTTCGATGTGGCGCAGGAACTGGTGGCCGAGCCCCTTCCCTTCATGGGCGCCTTCGATAATGCCGGGGATGTCCGCGACGACAAAGGAGCGATAGTCCGGAAGGTCGACCACGCCCAGGTTGGGCGTCAGCGTGGTAAAGGGATAATCCGCGATTCTGGGCTTGGCGTGGCTGATCCGCGACAGCAGGGTGGACTTGCCCGCGTTGGGCTCGCCGACCAGGCCGATGTCGGCAAGCAGCTTGAGCTCGAGGCGGATCAACCGCTCCTCGCCGTCCCCGCCCGCCTCCCACCGCCGAGGCGCCTGCTGCGTGGACGACGCGAAGCGGGCGTTCCCCCTGCCTCCTCTGCCGCCCTGCGCGACTACCAGCACGTCGTCCGCCCCGAGCAGCTCGCCCAATACCTCGCCGGTGCCGTCGTCCACGACAATCGTCCCGGGGGGCACGCGCAGCTCCAGATCGCTTCCGCTCCGCCCCGTGCGGTTGAACCCTCCGCCGTGCATCCCCCGCTGGGCCTTGTGGTGACGCCGGTAGCGATAGTCGCTGAGCGTGGTCAATCCCGAATCCACCACCAGACGAACGTCACCGCCCTGTCCGCCGTCGCCGCCCGCCGGGCCGCCGCGCGGCACCCCCTTCTCGCGTCGGAAGGCCTCGGCTCCCGAGCCGCCGGCGCCTCCGCGGACTTCGATCGTGACGGAGTCTATGAACATTCGGACACCACCATCCGGCCCACCTCGTCGCCCAGCGTGTTGGCAACGGCGGGTTCGGCGAACTCCGCCAGGGCGCTCGCAACGCCGGCCGACAGAATTCCGGCGCGGCCGAGCACCGCCAGGAGCGCGGGCGGAGCCGATCGCCACGCTCCGTCCTCCACCTTTACGGCCACGCCCAGCCCCGCGTCCAGGTCGCCCGCCAGGTAGACGGCCTCCGCGCCGACCTTCGCAAATGTCCGGCCGCGCTGCTCCTCCATCAGGCGCGTGCACAGCCGCTGCGTGCCGGCGACCATGAAGGGATGGCGGGTCATCGCGTGCACAACCCGGCGGGGCGCCCCGGTCCGCGTGGCGGCCTCGGCCAGCCGGGCTGCCCCCCGGGCCAGCCGCGCGATGGGCACAGCAAACGTCACCACACCGCATCCGTCGACCGCCGACGGCATCCGCTCGGGCGCGACACCCGTCCACCAGGCCACCTCGTCGCGCATCCGCTGCTGGACCGGATGTTCCGGGTATTGATAGCCATCCAGCGGCCAGCCGTGAAACGCTGCCAGCGCAAGCATGCCCGCGTGTTTGCCGGAACAGTTGCTCATGATGGAGGTCCGCGGCGTGCCGGAGACGGCCAGCGCCAGGTCGCGTTCGCGCAAGAGCGGCGGGTGAGGTCCGCAGACCAGCATGTCCTCGGACACGCCCGCCTTGTCCAGTATCGACCGGGCCGCCTTCAGGTGTCTGTCTTCCGAATTGTGCGACCCGCAGCACAGTGCAATCTCCTCATCCGAGAGTCCGAAATGGTCGGCGGCTCCGTCCGCGACCAGCGGCAACGTTTGGAATGGCTTCGCCGCCGAGCGGAGCAGGGTCTCCCGGCCGGGATCGCCCCAGCTCCGCACGAGATGTCCCCGAGCGTCGCACACGACCGCATGTCCCCGATGCGTGGACTCGATGACCGCTCCGCGGAACACGGTGATCGTCAGGGACCGGGAATCTGCACCGATCACAGGGGCGCTTCCATGGCTGGATGAGCCTGATCGGATCCGGGTGGGTCGCATGGCCGACTGACCCTCAGCGCGAAGGACCTTCCCCCTCGCCGGAGTCGCCACCCGCAGGCTGCACCCGGGCCAGCGGTGACCCCGCCAATGAAAAGAGTTCTTCCTGGCCGGATACGGCCGACAACAATTCCACCGCTCGCCGCAACTGCGCATCGCTCGCCGCGACCCGCAGGAAACTGCCTCTGTCGCCCCAAGCCTGCACCGCGATCTCGCTCCCGAGGAGATAAGCCATCGAGCGGCGCGCGCGCTGCAGGGTCGCCATGGGGAGATCCGCCTCACGCTCCTGGAGGGATGCGTGGAAGCTGACGAGATCGGCATCGGTGACCCGGAATCCCGGCTCGAGGTCCGGATGGGCCTGCAGGTAGTCCACGACCCAGCTCTGCAGTGCCGTCACGAACGATCCGCCGAAGTTGATGATCTCGCGGAAGGCCTCCCGTTCGTCCGCGGTCAGGGTATCCTGCATTACCCAGAGATCGGGTACGATCCCGCCGCCGCCTCGCACGAGCCGGCCGCCGGACGACGTGAACTCCGGCTTGTCCTCCAGGCTCGGGCGCTCCGCTACGTCTCCACGGATGGTCAGCACACCCCGTTCCCCGCGGGCCCGCTGGTCGGCTACATCCATCTGGATGGAACGCCCCGAGGGAGTGAACCAGCGCGCCGTGGTGAGCTTCAGCACGTTGCCGCCGGACAGCTGGAAGAGTGACTGGACGGATCCCTTGCCATATGTGGTGGACCCGATGAGCAACGCCCTGTCGTGGTCCTGGAGAGCACCGGCCACGATCTCGGCCGCCGATGCGCTGCCGTACTCGACGAGGACGACAACGGGGAGATCGGGGTAGCGTTGCCCATTGCGCGCGGCATACTTCTCGGGAGGCGAGGTCCGGCTCCGTATCTCGACGATATCCATGCCGGGATCGAGGAACAGATCGGTCAAGCCGACCCCCTCCGTGAGGAGCCCGCCCCGGTTGCGGCGCAGGTCCAGCACCAGGGAAGTCATTCCCTCCGCCGCCAGAGAGTCTATGGCGGCACGCACTTCCGTCGTCGTGGTGCGGTTGAAGATGAGCAGTGGAACGTACCCCACACCCCCCTCCAGCATGGCGGCAAAGGGAACCGAGGGCACGTGGATGAGCTCGCGCGTGACCTCGAAGGAGATGACCGCCTCCGCGCCCGGGCGCCGAATACCCATCTCCACCGTGGTGCCCGGCTCGCCTCTGAGCAGGTCGACCGCCTGGTCGGTCACCCATCCATCGAGCGACGCCCCGTCCACCTCGACGATGCGGTCGCCCGGGCGCAGTCCCGCCCGCGCGCCCGGCGTTCCCGGAATCGGCGCCACGATGGTGATGTAGCCGTCACGGTCGACCACCTCCAACCCGACCCCGCCATATTCGCCCTGGGTCCGTATGCGCTCGTTCTCCCAGATTGAAGCCGGCAGAAACTGTGAATTCGGGTCGTCAAGGCGGTCGACAACACCGGTGATTGCCGCCTCGTACAGGCCGTCCAGGTCCACTTCGCCCACGAAGTGGCCTTCGATTCGGTTCATCACCTCCTCGAAGACGCGCGCGTGCAGATACACGTTGGCGCGCATCCCCACGCCCCGCTGCAACAGCCAGCCGCCGCTCGTCACAGCGAGCACCGCGACCAGCGTCGGCACCAGCACCGCCCTGGTTCTAGTCATCCGGCCTCCAATACCCATCGCTAACCCGCACCACCCCGAAATGTTTCCGGGAATCGCAGAACGATCTCGTGACGAATCCGTTCCTCGACCTCTCCGGGGCTTCCGCCGGCAGGGACGAGGACTGCCTGGTCCAGCGACCCGGCGAGTTGAACATACCCTGTGCGGACGGCCTGGTGAAAGGCCGGAACCTCTGATTCGAACCGGTCCGGCGACTTGCCCGCGCGCGACTGACGGGCCATGCCTTCGTCGGCGGGCAGGTCGAGCACCAGGTACAGGTCGGGCACAAGGCGCCCCGTCGCATAGGAATTCAGCTGCTTGATGCGCCCGAGATCGATACCTCGGCCGAATCCCTGGTACGCGAACGTGCTGAGATCGAAACGGTCCGACAGGACCCACCTCCCGTCGGCAAGCGCCGGCGACACCACTTCTCTGACGAACGCGGCGCGCGCCGCGAGGATCAGAAGCAGTTCGGTCTGCGGCGGCACCGGTCCTCCGCTCCCGCGCAGGACCAACTCCCGGATTCCTTCCCCCACCGTGGTTCCTCCCGGTTCGCGGGTCACCACAAGAGGGATGCCCGCACTCTCCAGGAACGAGGCCAGCAGCCGAATCTGGGTTGTCTTCCCGACTCCCTCGGCGCCTTCAAAGGCGATAAACCTGCCACGGCTCATCGGAATCTCTCCGGCCGGCCGCCCCTACCCGTAGTACTCCCGGCCCAGATGCGTGATCTGCTCCTCTCCCGCAATCCAGCGCAGGGTGTTCTTCAGCTTCTTGTGCTGAATGAAGAGGTCGTGCTCCGGATACAGCCCCTCGGGCGTGTGCGGACTCTTGAAGTAGAAGGACAGCCACTCCTGGATGCCCCCCATGCCCGCGCGCCCGGCCAGATCCAGGAACAGCGCAAGATCGAGGACGATCGGAGCCGCAAGGATCGAATCGCGGCAGAGGAAGTCGACCTTGATCTGCATCCGATACCCGAGCCATCCGAAGATGTCGAGGTTGTCCCACCCCTCCTTGTCGTCGCCGCGGGGCGGATAGTAGTTGATCCGCACCTTGTGATAGATGTCGCCGTAGAGTTCGGGGTACATCTTCGGCTGCAGGATGTAGTCCAGCACGCCGAGTTTGGACTCTTCCTTGGTCTTGAAGGACTCGGGATCGTCGAGCACCTCTCCGTCCCGGTTGCCCAGGATGTTGGTGCTGAACCAGCCGTGGACGCCGAGCATCCTCGCCTTCAGTCCAGGGGCCAGGATCGTCTTCATGAGCGTCTGGCCCGTCTTGAAATCCTTGCCGGCGATCGGCACGCCGCGCTCACGCGCCAGAGCCTCGAGCGCGGGGACGTCCGCCGACAGGTTGGGGGCGCCGTTAGCGTAGGGCACGCCCTCCATGATCGCCGCGTAGGCGTAGATCATGCTGGGCGCAATGGCCGGGTCGTCGTCGCGCAACGCCTGCTCGAACGCCTCGACCGTGGCGTGTGCCGCCCCCGCGCGCTGGAACACCTCGGTGGAACCGCACCAGATCATGACGGCGCGGGCGCAATCGTTCTCGGCCTTGAAGCGGCGAATGTCCTCGCGCACGGCGCCGGCCAGCTCCATCCTGTTCGCGCCGGTCTTGCGATTGGGCCCGTCCAGCCGCTTTACGTACGCGGTGTCGAAGACCGCCGGCATCGGCTTCACCGACTGCAGCGATTCCCGGATCGGGTCCAGGTGGGCCGTCCGATCGAGTACGCCGGCGTTGACGGCGCTGTCATAGGCGTCGTCGGGGATGGGATCCCAGGCGCCGAACACCAGTCGGTCCAGCCGGGCCAGCCCGACGAGGTCCTTGATCAGGGGCGCGCGGTCGTCGGTGCGCTTTCCCAGACGGATCGTATTCATCTGGGTGAGGCTGCCGAACGGACGGGCGAGCCCGCGCTTTACCGCTTCGACGCCGGCGACGACGGTGGTTGCCACCGCCCCGAGTCCGGGGAGCAGGACACCGACGCGCCCGTCGGCCGGAGAAACCCTGGGAGGCTGCTGGTCCACTAGACCATTACCCCTTTCCGGCGGTGTCGCCGCCGTTGTCGAGAGGAACACCTGTACCCCGCTGGTACACCCAGATGATGCGGTGCACGGCGGTCACGTTGGTGAGTACCGCTACGATCACAATAACGGAACTGAGCACCACCCCGTCCCAGTCCAGACCGAAGAGAAGCGATGCGAATCCGAGCAGCACGATCCGCTCGCCCCGCTGCATGAGACCCACCGAGCAATCGAACCCCAGCGACTCGGCCTTGGCCCTGGTATAGCTGATCATCAGCGAGCCGCCCAGGGCGAGCGTGATGATGTAGATCATCCAGACGTCGAAGATCTCGAGCTGGTACGCGTTGTAGAGCGTCATCAGCCCGAGGTACATGGCGATCTCGGAGATGCGGTCGAGGGTGGAGTCGAAGAAGTTGCCGAACTTCGAGGCCAGACCGGAGAGCCTGGCCACACGGCCGTCGAATACGTCGCTGATACCGCCGAGGAGCACCAGGGCCCCGGCAGTCCTCACATGGTCCTGGGAGTACATGACTGCAGCGCCGAGCGTGATGACGAAGCCCGCAACGGTGATCGCATTCGGGTGGACGCCCCGCCGGATGAGCCACTGCGTGACCGGCTCGATGATGCGGTAGAACGGTTCACGGAACGCCTTGATCCCCTTCTCCCTCGGAGGGGCGTCCTGCTTGACCCGCTGTTTGCTGGAATTCACGGCCTGTTCAGGAGGAAAGGATGATCCGGGACGCCGCGCCTTCGCGCATGCCCTTCTGGATGGCGGCGTCCACCCGGTACATGATCTTGTCCAGATTGGTTTGAGCCGCAACCAGACTCTGATATACCGAGGACGCCTGCAGTTTGTTCAGCGTGGCCTCGTAGTGCTCCATGTCGGCCTTGTCCGGCTCCGTGCCGCTTCGCACCGCGGACTGAAGCGACTCTTCGGATTTTTGCAACTCGGTTCGGAGCTCCACGATCTGCCTGTCGTCGTTTGCACTCTCCATCGCTCGGGCCATCGTCCGGTATTCGTGGGTGTTTCCCACGGCTCGGCCAAGCGACTCGGCAAGTTCCATAATGTCTGTCATGTGTTATCTCCGGGCAAAAGTCTCCGGGCAAAAACATAGCGTGGTCGTCCGGTCAGGTCTTCGTGCACCTCGACCGAATCAAATTCGCCCAGGTCCCGGATCAGGCGCGAGACCACCGGGCCCTGCTTGCCTCCCACCTCCACCCCGAACCAGCCCCCGGGGCGGAGGACCCGCGGCAGCGCGCCCACAAGTTCGCGGATCACGGCCAATCCCCCATCCTCGGCCACCATGGCGCAGTGCGGCTCCCGGTCTCGCACTTCGGGCTCGGCGCTCTGCCACTCCGCCTCCGTCAGGTAGGGCGGATTGGACAGTACCAGATCGAACGACCGGCCCCCTGCCGGCTCGAGCAACGAGCCGTGCCGGAAGTCGATTCCGGGGTGCCCCGAGGCCGCGGCGTTCTGCCGTGCAACCTCGAGCGCATCCGCAGACAGCTCCGTGGCGGTCACCGACCGCGCGCGTCTCTCGTGGGCAAGTGCGATGGCGATGGCCCCCGACCCGGTGCCGACATCGAGCGCCGAATCGAAGACCCGGTCGGCCCCGGCAACGCTGGCGAGCACGTCGATCATGTACTCGGTTTCGGGACGCGGAATCGCGACGCGGGGATCGACGCGAAGGTCAAGGTTCCGGAAGGGAGCGCTTTCCAGGAGGTATTGGAGCGGCTCGCGGGCGCCGCGGCGGCGCAGCAGCGGCCGGTAGTCCCCCAGCTCGGACTCCGAGAGCGGTCTGTCGAAGTGCAGGTAGAGCTGAAGCCGGTCCATGCCGAGGACATGGGACAGCAGGTACTCCGCGTTCAGGCGCGCGTCTTCGACACCCTTCTCCTGCAAGTATGTCGCGCTGGCGCGGACAACCTCCATGACCGTCCAGATGCGCGGAGGGGTCGACTCGCCGGACGACTTCCGGGGGGCGCTCCCGCTGGCAGGTGCGGCGGTCCCGCTGGCAGGTACGGATTTCCGGGCTTCCGGGCCGGTCGCCGAGGGCCGAGTGAGAGTCGAGGGCCTGCGGGTCATGAGCGCCCCACATCCCCGGCGAGCCGCTGCTCGTCCCTGGCAAGGCGGAGGGCGGCGACGAGTTCGGCGAGATCACCGTCCAGGATATTGCCCAGCTTGTAGAGGCTCAGGCCGATCCGGTGGTCGGTGACGCGGTTTTGCGGGAAGTTGTAGGTGCGGATCTTCGCGGACCGGTCGCCCGACCCGATCTGCGACCTGCGCTCGGCCGCGCGCTCCTCATCGCGCGCGGCGATCTCGCGGTCCAGGAGACGCGAGCGCAGCACCTTCATCGCCTTGGCCTTGTTCTTGTGCTGGGACTTCTCGTCCTGACAGGTGACGACCAGGTCCGTCGGCAGGTGGGTGATGCGCACCGCCGAGTCGGTCGTGTTCACGGACTGCCCTCCCGGGCCGGACGAGCGGAAGACATCGATCCGCAGGTCCGCGGGATCGATCGCGACATCAACCTCTTCGGCCTCGGGCAGCACGGCCACCGAGGCCGCCGAAGTGTGGATCCGGCCCTGACTCTCCGTCTCGGGGACGCGTTGGACCCGGTGCACGCCCGACTCGTACCGCAAGTGCCCAAAAGCCCCCTTCCCCCGCACGGTGAAGATCGCCTCCTTGATCGACCCGGGGATCCCCTCGGAGACGCTGGCCAGATCGACCGTCCACCCGCGCCGCTCGGCCAGCAAGCGGTACATCCGCATGAGGTCGGCGCTGAAGAGCCCCGCCTCGTCCCCGCCCGTCCCGGCGCGGATCTCCACGACCGCGGGGCGGTCTTCGAGCGGGTCCGCGGGAACCAGCGCCGTCCGCAACGCGGCCACCGCCGTCTCCAGCCGGCCCTCGAGGTCGCCGATCTCCTCCTCCGCGAGCGCCTTCATCTCGGCATCGACGGACTCGGCGAGCACCTCGCGCGTGTCCCGCAGCTCCGCCTCGAGGGCGGTCACGCTCCGCCCGGCTTCCACGGCGGCGGCCAGCCCGGCGCGCTCCCGCCCCAGTTCCCGCAGACGATCGAGGTCGCGAATGACGGCGGGGTCGGAGAGGTCGCGTTCAATCTCGCGGAACCGCTCTTCGGTTTCGGCAATGCGACGGGCTAGGCGAGGCTCTATCGGGGTTCTCCGGGCCAAGGGGACAAGCAGTGAAATGTAATGCGTCCCCGTCAGCTTCTGATCCGCGCCGTGAGCGGGCCCGCCAGCGTCCCGGCGATGAACACCAGAAAGCAGGCGAGGCCAAGCACGTCTCCGATGCGCGTGTAGAGGGTGGTCCCGCCACGGGAGAAGATCGGGAGTACCGCCACCCCCTCCACGCCGGGTTCCAGCGCAAACGCAGCCCCGCCGCCCGCTGGAGACACCGCGAAGCTGTACCCGGTCGCGCCGACCTGAATCAACGACATCCGATTCTCCATCGCTCGCAACCGGCCTAGCGTCGCGTGCTGCCAATAGGCCGAGGTGGTGCGGAAGGGAAGCTCGGGGTCGAGCCAGTCGTCGTTGGAGAGCACCAACAGCCAGTCGGCTCCTGCCCGGGCCAGGTCGCGCGCGGTGTCTCCGTAGGCCGAGTCGTAGCAGATCATGGCGCCGATGGACCGGCCGGCGGCGGTCAGCGGCTGCGGATTCCGGCCCGCCGCGTACCCCCGGTTCGGGATCCCCAGGGCCGGCCCCGGCCACGCGTATCCCTCCAGTCCCGGAACCAGACGCGTCTTGCGGTACGCGGGCGGCAACGGACGCTCCGGCTCCTGCAGAAACGCCGCGTTGTACCAGAGGGTGTCGCCCCCTTCCTCCTGGATCGCCGCGTCCAGCGCGCCCGTCAATACGGGGACCCCCAGAGCCTCGGCGAAGGCGCCCAGCGCGACGCCCATCTCGGTCCGCAAGTCAGTCTCTGGCTCGCTCGGCATGCGCGGTTGGACCTCCCGCTGAGGCAGCCTCGGCAGAGCCGCGAGAAACCGCTCCGGAAACACCACCATGTCCACCGCTTCAGCCGCGACGAGCGCCTGGAGCGGCTCCAGCCATCGGTCGAGGTCTCCGGGACCGCTCCCGGGCTGCACCACCGCGATTTTCGCCAGCGCTTCACCGTCTTCGAGCGCGGCCTGGCGAAGGTACCCGAGTGGAATGGGGAGGACGAGGAGCAGCGCAACCAGTGCCATGCGGCGGATAGGGATGGGGCGTGAACGCAGGGCGAACACCCTGGCCAGGCACGCTCCCGACGCGACCGTCCAGAACCCCAGGAACCGGGCGCCCAGGAGTTCCGACCCGGCGGCCAGGGCGGGATACCACGCCAGGGAGCCTCCCGCGTTCAGCCACGCATACGGCACGCCCGGGACGCGGGCGGCGGCCCATTCGAATCCGATCCAGCAGGCGGCCAGCGCCACGGGAAGGGGCCACCCCTTGCGGCCGTGCAGGAAGGTGGCCGCGAGGCAGGCCGCGCCGGCGACGAGGCCGATGAGCACGACGACGAGCGCGTAGGTCGGGACGGCCAGCGAGGTCCTCCACGACAGCGCGGGCACCATCCAGTACAGGCCGATGCCGTGGGCGATGACGGCTGCCGTGAAGCCCTGCCAGAAGGGAGCCAGAGGGGGAGCGTCGGCGTCGCGGGCCGCCCGTGCGAGCGCCGCCGCAAGGGGTGCGAAGGCGACGAACGGGAGCAACGGCCCCCCGCGCGGAGAGAACGTCAGACCCAGCATGGCGCCGGTCGCCACCGCGAGCACCGCGGCCCCTGCGCGGGGCATCAGGTCAGCTTCACCTCGCGACCCTCGCGCGCCGAATCGTACGCGGCCTCGATGAGCTTCATCAGGATGACCTGTTCGGAGGGCGGGCTGGCCGCAGCCGTTCCCGCCGCCACCCTGACGAACTCGTCGAGCAGGCGGCGGAAACCGTTGGTGAAGAGGTCCTCGCCTCCCCTGGGGATCGGCTGCCGCGGCGTGACGTCCACCGTGCGGCCACCGACCTGACGGTATATGGAGAGCGGCGACAGGCGGGCCCCGCCGTCCGATCCGAAGATCCAGAGCCGGTGCCGGTCCTCGGGCGCGTGCAGACGCCAGCTCGCGGTGAGGGTCACGGCAACGCCGTCCTTCGTGACCGCGAAGAGGTGCGCCTCTTCCTCCACGTCGAACCCGTCGCCCCGGGTCGTCGCGATCACTCGCTCCACCTCGGGGTATCCCAGGACCCATAGGGCAAGGTCGAGCGCGGGGACCCCGAGGTCCATCAGCGCTCCCCCGCCCGCCTCCAGCGCCCGCCGCCGCCATCCCGTACGCGGACGTCTGACGGCGCGGTTCAGCCAGGTCACCCGCACGGTGCCCAGCTCTCCCAGCGCACCCTCCGCAACCGCCGAGCGCAGGGCGCGCACGTTGGCCTGATATCGGTGCGACAGCCCGATGACCAGCCCGTTTCCCCTGTCTTCCGCAACATCCAGCAGCCGGCGCGCTCCGCCAGGCGATAGTGACATCGGCCGTTCCACCAGGACGTGCTTCCCTGCCTTCAGGCACTCGGCGGCGAAGTCCTCGTGCAGGAAACTGGGCGCGCAGATCACGACACCCTCGATGTCGTCGGCGGCGATGAGTTCATCGTCGGTCATTACCCGCGGCACGCCGAACCGCTGGGCCACCGCCCGCGCCTTCGCGCCATCAGGATCCGCGACGGCCGTCACGTCCACGTCGGTGCGCTCGGAAAGGATCGGCAGGTGCATGAGCTGACTGATCGCGCCCGCTCCGATCACCCCCACGTTCACCCGCTGCCGCCCGCTCTCACGCATCGATCAATCTCCCGGTCAGGTCGTAGTCGCCGGCTGCCACGATCTCCACTTCGACGATGTCGCCGGGCCGCGCGCCATTGGCCGAGGCCAGGAAGGTCTGTCCGTCCACCTCGACCGCCTGGCCCTGGGTGCGCCCGACCGCGTCGTGATCGGGGTGATCCGGCGTCAGCTCGTCAACCAGCATCCACGCTCGCGTCCCCACTCTCTGCAGATTCGATTCATATGACAGATCCCGCTGATGCTCCATCACCATGTCCAGCCGTTCGGCCTTGACCTCCTCGGGCACCTGGCCGGGCATGGCGGCGGCCGCCGTGCCCTCTTCGATCGAATAGGCGAAGGCCCCTACGCGGTCGAAGCGGATCTCGTCGAGGAATTCCATCATCACGCGCACGTCGTCCTCGGTCTCGCCGGGAAACCCCACGATGACGGTCGTGCGCAGCGTGAGATCGTCGATTTCGTCGCGGAGCCACCGCACCCGCTCGCGCACCGTGTCCTGCCGCTCGGGGCGCCGCATGCGCGCGAGCACTCGGTCGCTCCCATGCTGCAGCGGCATGTCCAGATAAGGTAGCAGGCGCGGTTCGCGCGCGATCAGCGAAACCAGCCGCGGCGTGATCCCCGACGGGTACATGTAGAGGAGGCGGTACCAGTCCACGCCGGTTCCATCCAGCAGCGCCTCGAGCAGGTCGTGCAGCAGGGGCGCCGAGCGGTCCCGGCGCCTGAGGTCGCGCCCGTACCAGGTGGTGTCCTGCGAGATCAGGTTGAGCTCGCGCACGCCCCGCTCCCCCAGCGCGCGCGCCTCGACCACCAGCTCCCCCAGGTCCGCCGAACGATGCAGCCCGCGCATGTGGGGGATGGCGCAGAACGCGCAGCGGTGGTCGCAGCCCTCGCTCACCTTGAGGTAGGACACGTGCCGCGTCTCCGATGCGAGTATGCGCAGGGGTCGTTCCATGTTCGGCACGAAGCTGTCGCCGACGAGGCCGCGGGCGCGCAGTTCGGGCACCAGGCGCCCCATTTCGGCGATGCCGAGGAAGAGGTCGACCTCGGGGATCTCCGCTTCGAGCTCGTCGCGGTACCGCTGCACCATGCATCCCACCGCCACAACCGCGTCGACCTGGCCGCGCGCCTTCAGCTCGCATGCGCTCAGGATCGTGTCGATCGACTGCTCCTTGGCCGCTTCGATGAAGCCGCAGGTATTCACCACGACCACTTCGGCGTTCTCCACATCGCTCGTGACGCGCGCGCCCGACGCGGCCAGCGCCGCCATCATGTGTTCGGAATCGACGGTGTTCTTGTCGCACCCCAGCGTCACCAGGCCCATGCGCGGACCGTCCTCGGGGCCGATCGCGAAGGACCGAGGGTCGACCGCCAGGACATCCGCGCTGACATCCGGCCTGACCGGCCCGGCGCTGACCGGGAAGACGGGGAGTTCCCGCGTGCGCAGCCTCATCGGACGCTGGCCGCCCGCGGACCAATCCCCCGCGGGTTCATCCTCGGACTGTGGGGGGGAGCTCCGGACCCGCGGCCACCCATGACGCGCGCGCCCTCCGGCACTTCGAAGGCGAATGTCCCGGCCGGGATCTCCGGATCCAGGTCGATGTCGCGGAGAGTCAGGGTGCGCACCTTGTTCTGCTCGTGGATCTCCAGCCGGCGAATCACGTGGGTCTCCGTGTCGAGCCACAACCGCGCGGCCCGGTATCCCGCATCGGTGCGCGGGGTCAGCGCGACGACGCGGCAGTCCCGGCCGTCAACCGCTTCGATCCCGCCCGGCTCGGCCTCGTACTTCGCACCCGTATCCTCGAGGAACTCGCGGAAGAAGTCCTCGCGACCCGGAGAGCCCGACACCGGATGACGCATGACCTGATCTTCGACGGCACTGGGGTAGTAGGCCCAGAAATACTCGCCGTCCGACACGACCATGTCGCCGTCCGGATCGGTGAACCGCATCGAGAACAGGTTCGGGCGGCGCTGGCAAATCCGCCCAGCGCTTTCGATCGACGTGCGCATGAGCCTGACCTCGATGACCTGCTCGAAGTCCGCACAGATGGCCCGGACCTCGCGATAGCGGGCGGCAGCCTGCTCCAACGGCCGGACCGACTCCTGGGCCATCGCGGGCGGGGCGGGAGAAACAAGCGTCGCGAGCCCCACGACCGCGGTCACGAACCCCCACCGCGTCATCCGGGGCATATCTCGTCCAGCGTGTCGAGCCCGACCAGCACCTCGCGCGGCTTGGAGCCGTCCGGAGGACCGAGGACCCCGGCGTCGTGCAGCTGGTCGACGATCCGGGCGGCGCGCCCGTACCCGACCCTCAACCGCCTCTGCAGCAGGGACGTGGAGCCGGCCTTCTGCTGGATGCACGCCATCGCCGCCTCGCGGAAGAGGTCGTCCCAATCGCCCCACCCCGTCTTTTCATCGACGCCTTCGCCCTCGCCATCGAGCGCCCTCACCTGCTCGAGGATGTCGCCCTCGTCGCTCTTCACCCGCGCCTTGAGCGCCTCCAGCGTGTCCGCCTGCTCGCGATACCACCCCATCAGCGCCTCGGTCTCCTCGGTGGCGATGAACGCGCCCTGCATCCGCACCGGCTCGCTCTGGCCGGGAGGGAGGAAGAGCATGTCCCCGTACCCGAGGAGGGAATCGGCGCCGTTCTGGTCGAGGATCGTCCGCGAGTCCGTCTTGGACGCCACGCGGAAGGCGATCCGGCACGGGAAGTTCGCCTTGATCAGCCCGGTGATCACGTTCACGCTCGGGCGCTGCGTGGCGACCAGCAGGTGGATCCCGATCGCCCGCGCCTTCTGGGCGAGTTGGGTGAGAGGTTTCTCCACCTCGGCCTGAACGGTCATCATCAGGTCCGCGAGTTCGTCCACGACGACCACGATCCAGGGCAGCGTGCCCCCCTTGTACTTCCAGCTGTCCGGCTCTTCCTCCGGCCCGTCGGGCTCGGGAAGCTTGAGCTCGACCCCCTGCTCCACCCGGTCGTTGAACTCCTTCAGCGAGCGCACGCCGTTCGCGCTGAGCATGGTGTAGCGCCGCTCCATCTCCATGACCGCCCACTTCAGCACGCCGGCGGCCTCCTTCGGATCGGTAACCACCGCGTGACGTAGGTGGGGAAGGTCGGCGTAGGCGGAGAGCTCCACCATCTTGGGGTCGATCAGGAGGAGGCGGAGGCGGTCGGGACCGTGACGGTAGACCAGGCTGGTGATGACGGTGTTCAGGCATACGGACTTCCCCGAGCCCGTCGCGCCGGCGATGAGCGCGTGGGGCATCTTGGCGAGGTCCGTCACGTAGGCGTTGCCCGCGAGATCCTTGCCCATCGCGAGGGGGAGCGCGCCGCGCGAGCGCGAGAATGCCGGCGCCTCCAGGATCTCGCGCAACCGCACGATCTCCGGACGCGGGTTCGGGATCTCGACGCCAACGGCCCCCTTGCCCGGGATGGGCGCCACGATGCGGACGCTCCGCGCGCGCATCGCCAGCGCCAGGTCGGCGTCGAGGTTGGCGATCCGGTTCACCTTCACGCCCGCCGCGGGCACCACCTCGTACTGCGTGACCGCTGGGCCGGTGGTGCGCCCCGAGATCTCGCACTGGATGTTGAAGGTGTTGAGGGTATTGACGAGAACGTGACCCAGGCGGTCCAGTTCCTGCTCCATGCCGAAGCGGTTCTCGCGTGCGGGAGCGGTGAGCAGGCTGAAGTGCGGGCGCGGGTAGTCGGCCGGCAGGTCCTCCGCGGGATCCGCGAGCCCCTCGTCCTCAAGCTCCCCGAAGTGATTCCCGGCCGGGAGCGGCACAAGGCCACCCTCGTCGACCACTTCGTCAATGGCCTCCGTGGCCCCGGCAGCGGCAGACTGTTCGGGACCGGTCGGCCCAACCGCCCCTCCCGCAGTCTCCGCGTCCGGCCCCTTGCCGATGGCGCCCGGGCCACCGGACTCCGCGCCATCCAGGTCGCCGAGCTGCCCGTACGGCACCTTGCGCGCACGGGCCTTCTCTTCGGCAGCCTTTCTCGCGGCTTCCTTCCTCGCCCGGGCCGCCTGCCGGCGCTCCGCAAGCCGCTCCCACCACGCCCTGGTCGCCGTCCCGGTCTTGAGGGCGCCCCATTTCGTTCCCTGGTAGACCTTGCCCAACCCGAGCGCCGGCGGACGCAGCGGATTGAAGCGGAACGCGGCGATCGACGTCACCACCGCGCCGGCCGCAAAGATCACCCAGGCACCTAGCCAGCCCGTCGTGCGGCGCAGCGGCTCTCCAATGGTCGTGCCCAACCAGCCGGTGGCCCACTCGCCCCCATTCAACAGGAAGCCCCCGAGCGGCAGGAGGAAGACCAGCGCCAGTGTGAGGATCCATAGGCTGCGCCGCGGGACCGACGACCACCAGCCGCCGATGGAGGCGGCGCCGGAGAGCAATCCCAGGGGAACGGCCGCAGACCCCAGTCCTAGCCAGGTCAGTAGAAACCGGCTGATGATCTCGCCGACCTGGCCCAACGGGTTCCCCGCAGGGAAAAGATCCGCGATCCGGGTCCCGAGCAAACCGAAGGGAAAGAGCGCGGCCGCAACCAGGAAGGCCAGGACGGCCAGAAGGACGGCGAGCGTACCGCCCACGTCGCGTCCGGAGCCACCGGACCGCGGTCCTCCTCCGCGCCGGCCCTTCCCTCCTCTGGCGGACCGCTTCCGTCCAGCCGCTACGCCACCCTTCCTGCCTCGCCGGGCGAGCCTCGTCGCGGGCACGCTACGGCGATGGGGCGCTAATGACTCGATCGCACATCATGGGTACAATCTGATGCCTGTCGGCCCTTGCGCACAGTGCCAGATCGCTTCCGAGGCCCACATCGACCAGGGCCTGCCCCGCCTCGGTGCCCGCCAGCATCTCCGCCGACACCTCGTGCAGGCCCGCCAGATCCACCGCCGCCCGCGCCCGCTCGTCCATCGTCAGCGGTCCCGTCCAGCCGTCCAGCGCGCTTCGCAGGATGTGCCCGGCGCACACGGTGTCGTCCATGGCGAAGCCCCCTGCCTTGCCCGCGCACACGATCACGACGGAGGCATCACCCCGGATCGCGTCCGCGACCGCACCGAGGTTGAGAAACGACGCCACCAGGATCCGGTCCGCGTCCACGGCTGACACCAGCGCGCGGGTGCCATTGGTCGTCGTCATGACCAGGTGCCTGCCCGCCACGGCCTCGCGAGTGAACTCGGCGGGCGAGTTGCCCAGGTCGAAGCCCTCGATCCGGAGCCCGTGGCGCTCGCCGCAGAGGAGCGCGCCGTTCCGTTGCAGCGAGTCCCGCAACCAGCCCGCCTCGTCGATGGATATGGCCGGGAGAACTCCGCGGGCACCGTTGGCCATCGCCTCGACGATGCACGAGGTCGCGCGCACGACATCGATCACCACGGCGGTGGCACCGCGAACATCGGCGGGCTCTACCTCGCCCGGCGTGAAGCAGACGCTGAGTCTCATCGGCGGGCGGCCCGCGTGGCTCCCCGCACGGCACGGAGCACGCCCCGACGGGCCCGGTTCGTGCCTGGAATCACCACTTCCATCCGATTTCTTGCACAATATTGTTGCACATGCATCACTTCTATGCGCATGCACCATTCTATTGTGCAACAGGGCACCCTCACTCCTCGCGCGTCCTGTCCTGGAAGCGCTGCACGAAGCTGGTGTCGACATCGCCCCGCCTGAACTCTTCGTCGCGGGTGATCGCGGCGAGGTACTCGATCGTCGTCGGGATGCCTTCGACCACAAAGGACTCGAGCGCCTCGCGGCCCCGCACCACCGCCTCGCGGCGCGTATTTCCCCAGACGATCAGCTTGGCGAGCAGGGAGTCGTAGAACGGCGGCACCCGGTATCCCGAGTACACGTGGGTGTCCACGCGCACGCCGGGCCCGCCGGGCTGGTGCCAGGTGCTGACGAGTCCGGGCGAAGGGGCGAAGTTGCGGGAGGGGTCTTCCGCGTTGATCCGGAATTCGATGGCGTGACCGCGATGCTCCTGCTCCCCCGGCGGAAAGGACAGCGGCTCGCCCGCGGCGACCCGAATCTGCTCCTTGACGAGATCCAGTCCCGTCGTGACCTCGGTCACGGGGTGCTCGACCTGGATGCGCGTGTTCATCTCGATGAAGAAGAACTCGCCGGAGCGGTCGAGAAGAAATTCCACCGTGCCGGCCCCGAGGTAGCCGATCGCGGCGGCCGCCTTCACGGCCGCGTCCCCCATCTCGCGGCGCAGCTCCGGGGTCAGAGCGGGCGAAGGCGACTCCTCCACGAGCTTCTGGTGGCGGCGCTGGATCGAACAGTCCCGTTCGCCCAGGTGCACCACCCTGCCCTGCCTGTCGCCGAAGACCTGGAACTCGACGTGACGGGGCCGCTCGACGCACCGCTCCAGGTACATGCCGCCGTCTCCGAACGCCGCCTGCGCCTCGGCACGCGCAGACGCGAAGTTGCGGCGGAAAGAGCCGTCGTAGCCGGCGATGCGCATGCCCTTGCCCCCACCGCCGGCCGCCGCCTTGATCATCACCGGGTACCCGATTTCGCGAGCGGCCGCATGCGCCTCCGCCTCGTCATCGATGATCCCCTCCGAGCCCGGCACCACCGGCACGCCCGCCGCGCGCATCGTCTCGCGGGCGACCGCCTTGTCGCCCATCGAGCGAATCTGGTCCGGCGTGGGCCCCACGAACGCCAGATCCGAGCGCTGGCAGATCTCCGCGAACTCGGCGTTCTCGGCCAGGAAGCCGTACCCTGGGTGGACGGCCTCGGCGCCCGTGATCTCCGCCGCGGCGATGATCCTCGGCACCTTCAGGTAGGACTGCGCGGCGCGCGCCGGACCGATGCACACGGCCTCGTCCGCGAAACGCACGTGCAGCGATTCCTGGTCGGCCTCGGAGTGCACGGCCACGGTGGTGATGTCGAGCTCCCGGCACGCCCGCACGATGCGCAGCGCGATTTCACCCCGGTTGGCGATCAGCAGCTTCTTGAACATGTGGCTGTCAGGCTTCCACGAGCTGTCGGCTCAGGCGGGGTCGACCCGGAAGAGGACCTGGCCGTAGTCGACCGGCTCGGCGTTGTCGGCGCAGATCTCGACGATCCTCCCCGCGACCTCGCACTCCAGTTCGTTCATCAGCTTCATCGCTTCGATCACGCACAGTACATCCCCGGCTGCGACCGCCGAACCCACCTGGACGTAGGGAGAGGCCTCGGGAGAGGGCGCCCGATAGAAGGTGCCCACCATCGGCGACGTCACCTCGACCAGGTTCGCGGAAGCCGCATCGGACGGCGGGGCTTCTTCATCGGGCGGCGGGGCCGGTTCGGGCGAGGCCGCCGGGGCCGGAGCGGAGGGGGCCGCGCGCAGGGACTCGGGCACGATCACGCCGCCGCTCGGGGACTTGGCGAGCCGGATCCGCGTTGCGCCCCGCTCGATTTCCAGGCTGTCGAGCGAGGACTCGTCCACCAGGCGCACCAGTGCCTGCAGCAGCTCGATGTCGATCATCCGCTTACCCGCGTCAGGTATTTGTCTTCACGCCGGTCGATCTTCAGCGTGTCCCCGATATCGACGAACAGCGGCACCTGCACGACCGCGCCGGTCTCCAGCGTGGCCGGCTTTGTCGCCCCCTGCGCCGTGTCTCCCTTGAAGCCGGGATTCGTGTCGACGACCTCGAGCGCGACGAAATCCGGGAGTTCGACGCTGAGCACATTCCCGTCATGGACAAGCCCGTGACACTCCATGTTCTCCTTCAGGTACTTCAGCTGGTCCTCGCCGAGCATGTCGGCGCTGATGGGGATCAGGTCGTAGGTCTCCTGATCCATGAAGTGGTAGAGTTCGCCGTCGGTGTACGAATAGTTGACGGGCCGCCGCTCCAGCCGCACGCTGGTGACGCGCTCGCCGGCGCGAAAGGTCTTGTCCACCACGGCGCCCGAAAGGACGTTCTTCAGCTTGGTGCGCACGAAGGCGCCGCCCTTGCCGGGCTTGACGTGCTGGAAATACGTGATGGTCCAGAGCACGCTGTCTATCTCCAGGACCATTCCGTTGCGAAAATTTGCGGTACTAGCCATGAAATTGGGTTCCGGTATCCTCTTGTGGTCGGGCCCCTGGTCGCGCGTCGCCGGCCCGGCGTCTCGCCGTCCTCGGTGCTGCGCGGGGGGTCATCCACCGGCTGCTAACAGCCTGCGTTCTGCCTGACAAGGTAGTTGTTCAGACAACGAAGGCCCGAAAGATAGCTGTCAACTCCGAAACCGGCGACCACACCCACGGCTGCCGGCGTCAGGAAGGACCGGCGACGAAAGCTCTCCCGGCTTGCGGGATTGCTCAGATGCACTTCGGCAAAGGGTTTCGAGGTCGCCAGGAGCCCGTCGAGGAGGGCAACCGAGGTGTGGCCCAGCCCGGCCGGGTTGATCAGCACCCCGTCCACGCGCTCGCGGATCTCGGACAGGTAGTCGAGGATCCGCCCTTCGCAATTGGACTGGAAGGTCTCGACCCCGGCCCCGAGTTCCCGGCCCAGATCCTGCAGCGCCCGGTCGATATCCTCGAGCGTGTCCGTACCGTACACCTCCGGCTCACGGACTCCGAGCAGGTTGAGATTGGGGCCGTGCACAACGGCGATCCTCACTGGGCGGTTCCTTTCGCGTGACTTGACGCTCCCCGTCCGCGCGGACTCCACCGCGCCCCACTCCCCGGGCGGCGAGCGCCAGAAAGGTAGATTTTTCGCGACAGGGGTGTCAACGCGCCGCCGTTCCTTGAAGACGGGTCCGCCAAAGGGTTAGCTTCCCTGTCCTTGCAAGGAGGTGGCACCTGCCATGATGGAGCAACTGAGAAGAAGCACGAAGTGGATCATGATCCTCGTGGCCCTGGCCTTCGGAGGACTCATGTTCTTCGAGTGGGGCATGGATATCACCGGTCAGACGTCCGGGTCCTTCGGCGAGATCGGCCGCGTCAACGGCATCCCCGTAAGCTATGAACAGTACATGGCTTCGTACCGCAATCTCTATGACCAGGCTCAGCAGTTTCAGGAGGAGCCGATCACCAGCATCCAGAACTCGGAGATCGAGGAGCAGGCCTGGGACGAGGTGGTCAACTCCATCCTGATTCAGCAGGAGCTGGAGCGCCGGAACATCCTCGTGACCGACGAGGAAGTGCGCATGGCAGCCCTGACGAGCCCGCCCCCCGACCTCATGGCCAACCCCGCGTTCCTGACGGACGAGGTGTTCGACATCACCAAGTACCAGCAGTTCGTGTCGATGGCGGACAACCTCGTGCAACTGCAGCTGGAAGCGTACTACCGCGACATCATCCCGCGGGGCAAGCTTCTGCGGCAGGTGTCGTCGGGGATCCACCTGTCCGACGCCGAGCTGTGGACCGCGTACCGCGACATGAACGAGAGATCGAGCGTCAGCTACGTCTCCTTCGAGCCCATTGTGCGCGTGTCCGATGATCAGATCGAGATCACGGACGCGGAGGTATCACGCTACTACTCCGACAACCGCGAGGATTTCTCGGTTCCCGCCAGTGCGGGCGTCATCTCGGTGTCCTTCACCAAGGCTCCCACGCCGGCGGATACGGCGGCCGTGCTGGCCAGGGTCGCCGAGATCAGGCAGTCCATACTCGACGGCGAGGACTTTGCCGAGGTCGCCGCGCGCGAGTCCGAGGACGAGGCCACCGCCCCCGACGGGGGCAATCTGGGCGTGTTTGCACAGGGCGACATGGTGGCTCCGTTCGACTCCGCGGTCTTCGCGGCGCCCCTGAACCGAGTCACCGAGCCGGTGCGGACAGCCTTCGGGGTCCACCTTGTCGAGGTCAGCGAGCGGTGGGGACAGGACTCCGCGCAGGCCCGGCACATCCTGCTGCCGTTCGAGCGCACGGACGAGTCCGAGATCGACCTGCTGGCCCTGGCCGATTCCCTGGAGGAACTCGGCGAGTCGATGCCGCTCGCCGACGCGGCGACCATCGTCGGACTGGAGACCGACACGCTGGATCTGATCGAAACCCGCCCGATCGTCCCCGGGGCTGGCGATGTGGCCGAGGGAGGCGAGTGGGTCTTCGAGCCGGAGACCGCGGTCGGCGATGTGAGCCCCGTGTTCGAGAACAGCACCTCGTTCTACGCCATCGAGCTCGTGTCGATCGATCCGTCGCGCTATCTGACGGAAGAGGAAGCCGGGGCGGCGATTCGGGGCACAATCGGTCTCGACAAGAAGGTCGCGGTGGCGCTCGACGAGGCGCGGGAGCTCGCCGCCGAGGTGCAGTCCGGCCGGTCGCTGACCGAGGTGGCCCGCGAGTTCGGCCTGGAGGTGCGGGACGCGGGCCCGTTCGCTCGCAACGACTTCGTCCCGGGACTGGGGCGGCACAACGCGGCCGTCGGCACGGCGTTCGGTCTCGACATTGGAGAGGTTTCCGACGCTGTCGAGGCGAACCGCAATGCGTACGTGCTCGAGAGGACCGGAGCCGAGGCCGCCGACAGCCTTGCGTGGGTCGAACAGATCGACCTGCAGAGGCTGCAGTCGGTGAACACCATCCGTCAGCAGCGCCTCACCCAGTGGATCGAAGCACTGCGCGTAACGGCGAGGATCGTGGACAGGCGGGAACAGGTACTGAATCCGCCCGACGACCAGCAGGGACTACCGCTGCCCCCGGTCTTCTAGCCTATCCCGTGGTCAGCCGGCGGGGAGAGCCTTCTTCCTTGCCGTCGGCGCCGGATTGCTCTTCCCGCGCCGCTGGAAGCTCCTTGTCCACCCGAACGGACGATTGAACTTCCCGGACCGAGGACTTGAATTCCCTGATTCCCTTGCCGAGGGAGGTCCCGATCTCCGGCAGTCGCTTTGCTCCAAACAGGAGCAGTACGACCAGGAAGACCAGAATCATCTCCCCCATGCCAAGACTGAAAGGCATATTGCTACCTCCTCTGCCCGGAACCCCCCGAGGGACTTTCCCTTTTCGGCCTGCCGGGTGCGGGTTGGACGGACAAGCTAACGCAAACGCGACCTTTGGCGAAAGAACGCCGGTCTACAACCACCTCACGACCGGCCCCGGGATCAGATCCAGGAGCGAGCCGCAAATACGGCCAGGGCGATTCCTACCAGCGTAAGGACGTTGAGAGCGAAGGAGACCGGTCCGATCGTGAAGCTCACGGAGACGAGATCCAGAAAGAACGGGCCGACCGAGGCCGACGCGGACATCGTGAGGAACGAGCGCGCCGCGCTCTCGGGAAGGAAGACCTCGGCTAGCCTGGTGAAGAGTCCGCCCAGGAAAAGGCCGAAAATTATCGCCACCGTCCCCCTTCGAAGCCTCTGGACCCGTCGCAGAATCATCTGGAGCGATCGGTCACGTAGAGGACCGCCTCGTGCAGGGCGTCCAGCGCCGGGCCGGGAGGGAGCCCGTGAATGGCCGCCTCGGCCGCACGCGCGTACGCGGTGGCCTTGTCTCTTGCGTATTCGATCCCGCCGTGTTGGCGGACCAGCGAAATGACGTGGTCGACTTCCGCGTCTCCGGGCTCCACGAGGGTGAAGACATGCCGCACTTCGTCGACCTCCGCGGGCGACATGGCTCGCAGCGCGCCGACCAGCGGCAACGTGACCTTTCTCCCGCGCAGGTCGAGCCCGGCCGGTTTGCCGGTTACGTCCTCGCTTCCGACGTAATCGAGCATATCGTCCTGCATCTGGAAGGCCATTCCCAGGGAGTGGCCGTAGTGCCGTAGCGGTACCCGATTGGCCGGACTGCCCGCCAGTGCACCCATCTCGCACGCCGCAGCCATGAGGGAGGCCGTCTTGGCGGCGATCAGGCGGAAGTACTCGTCCTCCGAATAGGTGATGTCGTCGTAGGAGAGGAGCTGCCGCATTTCGCCCACGCTCATCCGGTTGGCCGCGGCGCCCAGTACCCGCACGGATTCGAGGTCGCCCAGGCCCGCAAGCTCCGTGACCGCACGGCTGTACAGGTAGTCACCCATGATGATCGCGATCTGGTGCGTCCAGACCGAGTTCACCGTCGGCATGCCGCGGCGCAGGACCGAATGGTCTACGGCATCGTCGTGCACGAGCGTTGCGATGTGCACAAGTTCGACGGCCGCGGCCAGGGTAATCGCGTTGTCACGCCGCTTGCCCTCGATCTCGCTGCAGAGCAATAACAAAGTGGGGCGGAACAGCTTGCCCGGTACCTGCAGCAGATAGTCGTTGACCTCGTCGACCATCGAGAAGTCGGCCACCGCGATGCTCCGCAGTTCGTCCATCACGCGGTCCAGGCGCTCCCGGACCGGTGCCTGTATGCCGGGAAGGCCAGCTGGAACCGTCTTCAAAGCAGCAGTCCGATTCATTGGTTCCAGGCGCGTCTCGTTCGCGGTGGTTCGGGTGCGGGTCCCACGGGCCGGCAGGCCAGTCGCCTGCACAGGGGCAACCGTCTTCGCAGTATCAAGATAGCAATTGAACGGCTGGAAGGCATAGGATGGGTTAACCGCTCCCGGCTTCCATGTGCGCAGCCAGCCGTCTACTCAGAACCCGATCTTCGGACCAGTCGCGAATCCCCATCGCCTTCACGGCCGAAGGCGCGGCTATCTGGTCGGGACACATCCCGATCACCTCGGTTCCGGCCACCCTCCCCCGTAGCGCCAGCACCTCGTTTTCGATCGCGCGAAAGACATCCCCGGGATCGGTGCGCGCCGGATTCTCGAGATTCATGGAGATCTGGGTGCGTCCCTGGCGCGGAAGCCACAGGGCCAGCGCCCTCAGCCCGGGAAAACCGCCGCCAGCCTCGCGGATGCGCGCCGCGATCGCCCTTGCCCGCTCCAGGGGCACACCCTCGATGTCGACGTTCCAGGCGAGCAGTAGTCCCCGGGCGCCGACACAGGTAGTGCCGGCCGCGGGGTGTGCGACCGGATGCAGTTGTGCCCCGCGCGGGTCCCTCCCCGCCAGGTCGGCCGCGGGCCGGTCCCTGGCCCGGCTCCGAATCGATGCCAGGTCGCGCCCCGGCGGCCGGGACGCGTGACCGTAGAACTGAACGGGAATGCCCAGGCCGGCGATGCGGCCTCCGACCCGGTGCGCCAACTGTACCACATCCTCCATCTCGATACCATGCAGCGGCACGAACGGCAGCACATCCAGCGCTCCGACCCGGGGATGCACCCCGGCGTGGCCACCCAGATCGATCCGATGCAGGGCCAGCTCGGCCGCCGCCACCGCACCGCGCTCGATCGCTTGCGGCGATCCGATTGCAGTCACCACGGAGCGGTGGTGATCGGGATCCATGGTCGTGTGGAGCACTTCGCATCCGGCCGACGCAAACGCATCCGCCGCAGCGCCGACAAAGTCCGGATCGCGGCCCTCGCTGAAGTTGGGAACCGCTTCCACGACCTGTGTCATGGGCTGGCCACCACCCCCGTCATTCAGGTACCGGTCACGACCCGGCAGCCCCACCCACGCGGTCCAGGTTGGGGTTGCCGGGCTGGGTCTGGTAGGCCCAGTCGAAGACGATCAGCTCGTCGCCCTCCTGGTCGACACCGGTGAGCGTCGCGCGCAACGCGCCAAATCGCGTGTCGCCGTCGTCGCCGGGCACGCGGAGCATGTACGTGAGGCCCGGGTCCAGCGCGACCGGGGCCGACGTGTACCCGGAGGTCGGCGCGCGCTCCCACGATTCGCAGTCCGAATCCGCTCCGGGTCCACACTTGAGCGCGGTTGTCCAGCGGGCTTCCGGATAGATGCGGGCGTTCGGGCCCGGGACCATCCGCAGCCCCTGTGCGTCCGCCTCGAGCCGGAAGTGCCGATCTTCGCTGTTGCCCGGCATGACCGCCTGCACGTCCTCCGACTCCTGGAAGCGGAATCCCGACGCCGTGGGCACGTCCTGGTGCGTGTACATGATGTCGCCCGTGTAGTCCAGCCTGGGGGTGCAGTCCACTGCTTCGCTGCCGTCGCTCTCGTGGCCCTGGTCGTCCAGGGACGTGACGAAGTATGTGGTCGTGTGCCCATTCTCTGCGAGGAAATCGACGAATCCCGGAGAATCGGTCTCGCCCACCAGGAAGTACCCGCCCTCGGCCGAAGCGTAGATCCTGTACGCCAGAAAGTCGTCTTCGGCCGCAGGCTCATCGTCCCAGCGAATATAGGCCGCGCCGTCCAGCGCCACGGTTTCCAGGCGCTCCGGCACAGCCGGCGGCACGGGCTCCGGGACCCGGACTTCGACGGCATCTTCGCTCGCGGTCTCCAGGCCGCTGTCCAGGTCGACCGCCGCGACGTAGTACTCGTAGGTCACTCCGCCGCGAACGTTGATGTCGCGGTACACGCACTCCGATTCGATGCAGCTCGTGATCTCGGCGATGAAGAAGTAGTCGGCGTCGCTTACCCGTTTGCCGTAGACCCGGAAGGGCTCGCCGTCCCAGCGGGGTCCCATCCTCCAGGTCAGGTCTACTCCACGGTTGTAGTAGTACGCGGCCAGGTCCCGCGGCGCGTCGGGATCATCGGACAGGAAGGTCAGTTGACCGTCGCATGCGCCCACGGCAAGCACCCCCGCCACTGCAAGGGCGAAATGGATCGTTTTATAGCGCTTCATGTCTTTCCTCTCGTTTCGTCGGGATCGGCAATACGCGTGGCTCGGCCTCGCGATGGAACCCACACGATGCATGAGCCGTACCGAAGCCCGCGGGAGTCGTCGTGCAGTGGCTGCACGGTGTTCAGGCCTGCAATCGATCTACCGCTGTCCTCTCGCGGGGACGCTGCGGGGGCCTCGATGCGGACAGTCAGCTGCCCTCGACTCCCCCCGTGCGCTGCTCATAGTCGAAGTGGAGATCCCGATTGTCGGACAGGGCCACCTCAAAGAGGAAGGTCCAGTTCCCGGTTGCCGTCTGGCGGAAGGAGAAGTCGGCCTCCCACCGGTGCATCTCGCGCTGCAGACTGATCATGTGATCGTTGAAGGCCTGCGCGACGACATCGTAGGAGGTGCGCCACCTCACCGACCATTTCTCGGTCGGCTGGAAGTTGAGCGTCCCTTGCACCATCTGGTTGTCGCCACCCGCGACCCCCCGCGTACGGGCGAGGGAATAGGAAACCTGGGCATCCCATTTTCCGACCGCGCCCTGCTGTCTGCGCGGCGCGGCCCCGCGATCCCGTCCGCCCCCGGGTACAATCGTCGACTCGCCCAGATCCTCGTTCTCGAATCCCGCCGGATCCGAGGGGTCTTCATCGTCCTGATCCTGGGCCGGGGAAGTCGCCTGCGTGGTGTCTCCGACCTCCCCGCCGGCAAGTCCCCGGAGCCAACGGAAGAGAGCGGTCTGGCTCCCCATCGAGAACCCCAGGTTCACGTTGGATACGTAGAACGAGAAATCCCTCGCCCCTCCCGCTGCGCCGCCGCCGGTGTCGTCGAAGATCTGGTGCTCCAGCGAGACCGTCAGGCCGCGCAGGTAGTCCGAACTGATCTGGTGCGACAGGCGCAGGTTGTCGGTGAAGCCCCGCGTGAAGTGCCCGAGTTGGCTGGCCTGCTCGAAATCGTACGTCACCGCGCTGGTACGCAGAGCCAGAACTGTGACTTTCTCCGACTGCGGGAGACGCCTCGGCCCTCCCGAGGGGTCGACGGCCGCAGCCTCGGCGGCCGCGGAATCCGCCTCCTCATCGTCGACCCGCATTTCCCAGGTCTGATTGAGCCCGAAGATGACTTCCCGCCTGGGCTGGATGGCCCGGTCGCCGAAGGTGGCGATCTGCTGGGCAGTTGGCGTCACCTCGGGCGTCCATGCGAAGTCGAAGCTCGGCGACACCTTGTGGCGCAGTCGCCCGCCCATGAAGAATCCGTAGAAGTCCGACTTGAGCTGCGCGCCGAAAGAGATCCGGCTGGGCGCCGAAACGAAGCCTCCGCCCGCCACCGTGCTCGTGTCGGACTTGATCGAGCGTCCGGAAATCGAGAGCTGGGGCGTGAGGGTCGTTGACCCGACGAGCGTCTGCTGGTAGTTGATGCCCGTCGACCAGGTGAGGTTGCTCTTCGCGAAGTCGATGTCCTCCAGGGTCCCCGGGGCGAAGAGGACCGACCGCCGCAGGTCCCCCACGCTTCCGACCCCCGCGCGCCGCATCGGCATTTGGGCCGGGTCGAAGAAGTTGGCGGGCAGGCCGCGAGAGATGTCGCGATTCAGGTCGAAGCTCTGCGAGACCGAGAAGTTGCCCGCCGAGAGGTTGGCCGACAGGCCACCGCGCCAGGCTTCGCTGTCCGCCAGGCCGAGCGTGAACGATTCTCCTTCCATCAGGCTCGGGACCGGCTGGTCGCGGATGGCTCTCGAGGCCCGCGCCGAAGCCGACAGCGTGGCGTTGTTGTAGAAGCGCGCCCGGTTGAACGGGGCCGGAAGGAGCGTGATCGTCGAGAGCGACAGGTTGGCGGTGGGCAGCGTCATTTCCACGCGGTCGTCGGAGAGGAACTGCCTCCGGTTGGCGCTGAGCGAGAGCGTACCCCAATCGAAGCGCCGGTTGAATCCGCCCTCCGAGTCGATCGACTGCGTGACCTCCCGGGGGTCGAAGGAGTTCTGGCGCACGAACGCGGCGCTGGAGGCGTAGCGGCCCGAAAGCCGGAGCTTGCTGCGCTCCGATATCTCCCAGTTGTAGTTCGCGTCGAATGCCAGCTCGGACCCGCCCTGGACCCTCCAGAACTGGCGGAAGTTGATATTGGAGTCCATGAACTGCCGCAACCAGCTGAACTGCATCGCGCCGGTGAGCGCCGTGTAGTTTCCGCTCCACCAGTCCATGCTGACCTGGCTGTCGAAGTAGTCGTTGACCGCCCAGTAGAAGCCGAGGTTCGACAGACGGCGCGCGTAGCTGCCGGAAGTGCGCACGATGTCGTTCACCGAGAATCGGATCGGCAGCAGCCCCGACCGGCGCCCCTGTTCCGTGCTCTGCGCGATGAACGGGAGCCACATCACCCCCACGTCCGCGAAGTACAGCAGCACGTTCCGGGCGACCAGGGTGCCGCCCTCCGACATCTTGATTTCGCGCGCCACGAAGTGGTAGTGCGGCTCCTCCTCGTCGCAGCTGGTGAACATGACGTCGTGGCCGAAGGAGACATCCGCATTCACCCACGGGAAGTCGCCCTGCACGATCCAGTCGCCGAGCCCCGAGTCCATTCTCGTGCGGACATCGGATGCCGTGCCCCGGTCCTCGTTGAGGTCGAAGATGATCCGGCGGGTCGTGACCTCGTCGCCATCTTCGGGCCGGTAGGTGGCCGAGTCGCCGATGGTCACCAGTCGTCCGGTCTTCTCGTCGAAAACAAGCGCGGAGTCGGCCGCGAGTTCCAGCCCCTCGCGATTCATCACGGCCTGGGTGCCCTCGTCCCCATAGAGGGTCAGCACCCTCGAACGCGTCTCGAAATTGGCCGCCTGGCCCCGGTACTGAACCAGGTCGTAGCCCGGCAGGGCCAACAGCTCCAGGAGCGTGGAATCCGAGGTGGCGACCGCGTTCAGGTTGTTGTCGACGGTATCGACCGGCGTCAGGCCGGTGGTGTCGCCGAGTCGCCGGGTGAGGCGCTCCAGCCGCTCGCGAATCACATCCTGGAGCGAATCGCGCACCTCCTGCCCCGACGCCGGGGCACTGGCGCCCAGTGCGAGCGCCAGTCCCAGCAGTCCGCGGATGAATCCGCGCGAGCATCGAGCTGCTCGCCCCCGGACCAGCAAGCCCGGGCGAGGACGGCGGGCCATTCCTGGGTCCACGGGCTGCTACCCCTCGTCGTCCGGTTTCAGGTCCGTGTCGCCCCCGGCGGGATCCCCATGATCGTAGGGGGTGGCGTCGGCGCTTGCCTCACCCTCATCCGTCGCCACCGATTCCTCCGGCGGTGTCGGGTCGGCCTCCTGCGCCCTGCTCTCGCGCCCCCGCCAGATCATCACCGACAGGAGGATGCTGAATTCGTAGAGGGCAACCAGAGGCACCGTCAGAAGGATTGTGACGTTGATCATGTCTCCAGGGGAAATGAGACTGGCAAGCACGAGCATCCCGACCAGGGCATGGCGCCGCTTGGTTCTGAGAAAAGTCGGAGTTACCACACCGAGCACGCTCAGGACCAGGATTACCACCGGCAATTCGAAGACGATGCCAAACGCCAGCAACAGTTTGACGACGAAGCCGATGTATCCGGTTGCCGTGTAGTTGGGAGTCAGGGACTCGACCTGGAACCCGACCAGAAAGCGAAGCGTGATCGGAAGTGCGACGAAGTACGCCAGGGCCACGCCGGCCAGGAAGAGAACGAGACCCATATACAGGGACGGAATGATGGCCCGTTTCTCGTGCTTCTCAAGCGCGGGCGCAAAAAAGCCCCACCCCTGGTAGGCGATGACGGGGAACGCCAGTAGCACCCCGACCGTAAGGGACACCTGGAGGTACAGGAAGAATCCGCCTCCTGGAGCCAGGTACATCAGGCGCCACTCTTCCCCGAAGATCTCTCGCCCGGGGTCGATCAACAGCCCGATCACGTTGAAGTAGTGGACGACGGCGAGGCCCACCCCGAGCCCGACGATCACGGCCAGCAGACTCCACAGGATCCGCCAGCGCAGCTCCTCGAGGTGATCGAGGAAAGGCATCTCGGCCTTGGGATTGTCGCCTCGAGCAAGGAGTCCCTCACGGAGCCGCCTCATTGGTCTTCCTCCCGCGGGGCGGCCTGCGGATCCAGCAACAGTTCACCCTGGAAACGGTGCTGCTGCACCCGGCGCGCCTTCACATTGAGTTGGTCCACAGCTTCCTGGAACTCGTCGATATGTTGGAAGTTCCTGTATACGGACGCATAACGGATATACGCGACCCGGTCGAGCGGCTCCAATCCCGCCATGACTGCCTCCCCGATCATCTCGGAGGAGATCTCGACTCCTGCGGAACCCGACACGGCATCCTCGATCCGGTCGACGAGTGACTCGACCTCGGAGGGCGACACGGGACGCTTGGCACACGCCACCGCGATGCTCGCCCGCAGTTTTTCACGCTCAAAGTTCTCAGCGCTGCCATCCCGCTTCAACACCTGGAGGGTGCGCTGCTCCACATTTTCGTAGGTGGTGAACCTGTCGCCGCACTGCAGACACTCCCGCCGCCGGCGGATGGCCCGGCCACCTCTCGCCGCACGCGTGTCGACCACCTTTGTGGATCCGGAGTCGCAGGAGAGACATCGCATCGGAAGCCCTCACCAATCCCGCAGCCCAAACCGAACCGCCATCGACCCGGTCCAGCGACGACGGGTCAGGGAATCGCCTCGAGCCGCTCCTGGGCGCGCGGCGTCAGCGTGTGGTCCGGATAGGAATCGATCAACCGCTGCAGGTACTCGCGCGCCCTCGCGTTGTCGTCGATCGCAATGCACAGCAGGCCAGCCTGGAAGAGTGCGCGAGGGACTTCTTCGGCCTCGGGAAACAGGTCGGGGATCGTAAGGTAGGCGTCGATCGCCTCATCCAGCTCGTCATCGAGGGCCCGCAGTTCGGCGAGGTGGAGATACGCGGCCGGTGCGTAGTCGCTGTTCGGGTACTCCTCCAGGAATGTCTCCAACGCTCGGCGAGCGCTCCCGGTAAGTCCCATGTCGAGCACCTCGACGATGGCGGCGAAGGCCTCCGCGTCGGCGTCCGAGAACTGACTCTCGGAGGGCTCCTCGCTCTCCTCCTCCGCTCCTTCTTCGACGGTGTCGGCCGGTAGTGGACGGGAGACACGCTCGATCTGGCGCCGCTGGGCGTTCAATTCCTCGGTCATCTGGGCCAGGCTGTACTGGCTCTGTCCCACCAGTTCGCCCATGACCAGCTGCTGGTTCTGAATCGCGAGCAACCGATTGTTGACCTCGCCCCGCAGCTCGAACAGCATCCGCGCCAGCTCGGCCACGGAGTCGAGAGCTTCACCGTTGGCCCCGTCGACCGATCGCCGCAGCGCCTCGAAAGCGGAATCCTGCCTCGTGGCCAACCGGCGGACCTCGTTCTGCAGCTCCCGCAGATCGCCCGAGGTCGCGCAACCCGCCAGCACACTGAAGAGGAGGAGCCCCGCGACCCGCCCGAACCTGCCAATCCTATGCGACACTAAACCTCCGCCTTGAGCATCCGCCATGCCGACGTAGCCCCCGCCGCGCTGCCGCGACGTGGATCGGCTCCCACTTCCCCGGCCGTTATTGCCCGATACCGTCGCCGCCGGCGGTGATCACGAACTCGACCCTCCGATTCTGTGCCCAGGCCGCCTCGGTGGACCCCTGTGCGACGGGCTGCTCCTCGCCGTAGGACACGGACGCGAAGCGCCCCCCATCGAGTCCGAACCCGGTGAGGAACTGGATCACCGCCTCGGCGCGCTCGTTGCCCAGGGCGATGTTGTATTCGGAGGTACCCCGCTCGTCGGCGTGGCCCTCCATGCGCAGCTGCACCCCGGGGTTGTCGCGCAGGATATCCAGCTTGGCCCTCAGGCTGGATTCGGTGTCCGACCGGATCGTGGCCTCGTCGTAATCGAAGTAGACCGTTTCCGTAAGCGCGCGGCGGGCCGCCTCGGCCGCCCGCTGCCTTTCCCGCTCGGCTGCCTCCATTTCGGCACGACGTCGCGCCTCCTCGGCCTCCTGAGCTCTGCGGATCGAGTCCTGGCGCATCCGCTCCAACTCTTCAGCAGTCGGACCGGTCGGCTCCGGAGCCATTTCCGGCTCGGGCTCGCTCCCGCACGCGGCGAGCAGAAAAGTGGCGGCGAAGGCGGCGAGAACGAAACGACGGTTAGTCATACCTGCTCCCGGGTAGTGGAACATCTTGTGGGACCTTGTCCTGGAACTGTTTGTATATAGGGGATTGACCCCGCCTGATCAAGTATTGGAGCCGCGCCGTTCCGCCGGGGTCTGCACAGCCGGCGCCCAGGGGGTCACGGTGGCGGGTTGTCACGGATTCCCGATCTCCGCGGACAGGGCCGCAAGGGACGGTGACCAGTCCGTGTCGGAAGCGCGAACGCTCGCGACCAGCGTGCGCGTGCGGCCGGTGGCCGAGTCGACCACGAACACGCCGAATCCGTTGCTGCGCTCTCCGACGAAGACGATGTGTCTGCCGTCCGGGGCCCAGCTGGGATCTTCGTTGTTTCCCTCGCGCGTCAACTGGATCAGACGGTTGTCACCCACGTCGGGGTCAGCCACGAAGATGTGGTACCGGTTGTACACCCGCCGCCGCACGATGCCCCCGGCAAACGCCACCTTGCCGGACACCGAAGACCAGTCGGGGTCGGCGAAGTAACCACCCTGGCCGTAGCGGTAGGGAGACACGAGAGTCGCCTCGCCCCCGCGGGCCGGCATCACGTAGACCTGGGGCGATGTCACCCCCAACCGGTTGGAAACAAAGATCATGCGGTCGCCGTCGGGGGAATAGGTCGGCTGGATGTTCTTTGCCAGCCCCCCGACCAGCTGAACCAGGCAGCAGCCGTCCCTGAGGTTGTAGCGGAACAGCCCCATGCCCATGAGGTTGAATGCCAGGTCCTGCCCGTTCGGATGGTAGGCCGGCATGAACTGCTGGCCTTCGCGGCCGATTTCGAGGGTGCGCTCGCCGCCCTCCTCCATGTCGAGTTCGTAGATTCTCGGGTAGCCCGACTTGTAGGAGACGTACGCGACGTGTTGCCCGTCGGGAGACCACGCAGGCGAGATCGCGAGATTCTCGTCCCAGGTGACGCGCCGCAGGTTCTCGCCGTCGGAGTCGACGACGTACAACTCCTTCGCGGACGGGTTGCCGAAGGGGCGCATGGCAAAGAGGATGCGACTCGCGGCGGCGCCGGGATCGCCGGTCACCCACTCCACGACCGAGTCCGAGATGCGGTGCACCGCCATGCGGAAATCTTCGTCGCCGGGCGACGGCAGGGCGAAGCGACCGCGCTCGACGCTGGTGAAGACGATGTCGTGCAGTTCGATCGACAGGAAGTGACGGCCGGCGATCTCCTCGACGGCTCCCATCAGGACCCAGTCCGCACCGTACTGATCCCACAGGCTGTATTGGATCCCCTCGTCGGCCAGGCCTTCCGGGAGCGAGTCCAGGACCACGAAGCGGTCGCTGAAGTCGAGATCCCTCGCGATGATGCCCTGCACTTCGGCGATCACCGCCCGACTGGTCTCGGGACCCGTGAAGGGGAGGATCGCCAGGGGAGGGATGTAGAGATTCTCGTACGCCAGTCCGAGCTGAATTCCCGGAATCGCGACCTCCTCCTGGGCATGGGCCGGCGTCACGGCGAACAGCGGGAGCGTGAGCAGGGCGATCCTCAGCAATCCGGCATGGAGCCCGTGGCCGTTACGCCCGCTGCCTGCGACCCGCATGCGCTCCGGGCCAGTGTCGGTGGCAGGTCGGGGGTTCAACATGTCGTCTCCGCGTAGCGCCTGGCGTCCGGCTGCGTGTCTTCGGACGAGCCGGGCCTGAACCTGAACTGTACCGGAAGTACTTCCCAGGGATACCCATCGGGCAGCGGCCCCAGCCTGCCCGGCCTGCCCGCGCATTCGATCGCGCTCTCGGCGGCCAGGTCGAAGACAAAGCTGTTCGAAGACCGCGCCACGCCGATGTCGGTGATACTGCCATCCTCCTGGATCATGAATTGGACGACCACCTCCCGGTTGCCCGCTTCGGGGGCCCGAAAGCAGCGCCCGATCTGTCGAATGATGTTGTCGTAGTAGGCCGGGTAGTCCCGCCGCAACCCCTCCATGCGCACATCGATGTTCTGGCCTCCCTCTTCGGCCTCCGCCTCCTCGGTTTCGGCCGGGGCCGGTTCCTCGGCTGGCGGCGGGGTTTCCTCGGGCTCCGGCGGCGGTGTCTCCTCGGGCTCCGGGGCCGGGGGCTCCTCCTCTGCGGGGATCGGCGCTTCCTCCTCTTCCACCGGATCTTCCGGCGTCTCCACGACCAGCTGGTCCTCCGGAGCGGGAGGCACTTCCTCCTCCGGCTGCGGGGCGGACACCGGAGGCGCCGAAACCACCCTGATCTCGACCGCCTCGTAGAAGACCGGGTCGGGCCGGAGCGCCGGGATCACCCAGAGGACGAGCACGAAGGCCACGACGTGGAGGGCGAGCGAAAGGCCCAGCGAGCGACCGTCCAGCGGATCGCCCGGGCCACCGTGGACCACGTTTGTCAGGGCGCGCCAGTTCATGGCAGCTCATCCACCCCGATCAGGTAGAGACCGACGCCCTCCTGGCTCGCGACGGTGCTCACGATGTTGAACACCAGGCCGTACCGCGCCGCCGAGTCGGCACGCACGTACACCGCATCCTGCTGGTTCGCCTGCAGCATCTGCCCCAGGATTCCCGCAATGTCTTCAGCCTGCACCTGCGTCTCGCCAAGGTAGACCGTGCCGTCGGCCTCAACGCTCACGATGATGTGCTGGTCCGACGCCTCGATCGATCCGACCTGGCCCTGCGGGAGATCCACATCGACGCCGCCCTGCAGAACGGGCGCGGTAATGATGAAGATCACGAGCAGGGTGAAGGCGACGTCCACGAGACTGGTGACATTGATTTCAGCCCGGACCGGAAGCCGCTCGCGCTGCCGATTCCGCCGGTCGCTCATACGTGGCCGCCCTTGGCCAGCGTCCCGATGAACTCGCTGGCAAAGCCCTCGAATTCACCGAGGATCAGATTGATTCGCGAGGCGAAGTGATTGTAGGCGATCACCGAAGGGATAGCGACGGCCAGCCCGGCGACAGTGGTGATCAGGGCCTCGGCCACCCCGGGCGCCACCGCACTGATGTTGGTGGAGCCGTGCTGGGTGATGCCGATGAAGGTGTTCATGATGCCGATCACCGTGCCCATCAGGCCGAGCAGCGGCGACACGGAACCGATGATCGCAAGCCAGTTGAGCCCGCGGGAGAGGTCGTCGATCTCCTCGGCCTCCACCTTGTCGATCACCATGCGGAGCGCGTCCAGCTGGGTGCGTGAGAGCCCGCGCGTCTGGCTCGCGCCGGTAAGCGCCCCGGGACGCAGTTCATCGAAGAACCCGAGTCCGCTCTGGAAGAGACGCGTGTAGGGGGATTCCTCCAGGCTCTGCACGGCGGCGTAGGCGTCGCCCAGGTTGGAGACCGATTCCAGATGGGCGACGAATTCGTCCCCGTCCCGGCGGACTTCGCGGAAGTGGCGGACCTTCGCGATGATCACCCACAGGGACAGCACCGAGAACAGGAGCAGCACCACCAGGACGATGTGGGTGGGCGGACTCGCGCCCAGGATCATGTCGAGCACGCTGCGCGGCGGACCGGCCTGCAACAGAAGCGCGCCAGTCACGCGACCACCGCCGAGCGACCGGACGCGATGTGTTCGAAGGTGTGCATCATCCCTTCGCGCAGGCTGAACGCCGGCGCCCAGCCCCGCTCCCGGATCCTGGTCGTGCAGAGGCAGCTGCGGCGCACGTCCCCCGCGCGAGCATCCCTGTGGACGCGCCCCACCCGAGTCCCGGCAACCTCTTCCAGCACGGCGGCCAGGGTGTTCACGCTCGTCGGATCGCCCGTCCCGACGTTGTACGCCCTGGCGTCGAGTCCGGGGGCGTCCTCGAGGGGCATCTCCGCCGCCAGCAGGTTGGCACTCGCGACATCCTTCACGTAGACGTAGTCCCGCAACTGCTCCCCGTCACCGTAGATCACCAGCGGTTCACTCCTGAGCAAACGGTTCGAAAAGATGGCCACAACGCCCGCTTCGCCGCTTGGATCCTGGCGGGGGCCGTAAACGTTGCTGTAGCGCAGCGCCACGTACTGCATGCCGTGCACCTGGCGGTAGTAGTCCAGGTAGTGCTCCCCGGTCAGCTTGGACACCCCGTAGGGCGATACCGGGCGCTTCGGCACGGCCTCGGGGGTCGGAAACTCGGCGGCCTCCCCGTACACCACGCCACCGCTCGACACGAACACGACCCGTGAGGTGCCGGCCTCGCGCGCGCCCTCCAGCACATTGAGCAGCCCGACGATGTTCACGCGGGCGTCGGCAATCGGATCCGCGACCGACACCCTGACGTCGATCTGGGCGGCGTGATGGTTGATCACATCGAAACCCCCGTCCCGCACAAAGCGGTGCGCGTGAGGTTCGGCCAGATCCATCTCCACGAACTCGGCTCCCGCGGGAATGTTCTCCACCCGTCCCGAGGACAAGTCGTCGAGAATCCAGACCTGGTCGCCGATGTCCAGATGGGCCTCCGCCACGTGGCCCCCCACGAATCCGGCGCCGCCTGTTACCAGCACTCTGCGGCCTGTGCGGGACGTCATTTTCGGGTGTCGTTCCTATCAGCCCGTGGAATAAATCGCGGCTCCGTTTCGGTCGCGATGCTTCCGTGTTCTTTCCGATTGCCGACCCCCCGGGGGGACCCGCCCATCCGAGCGCTGCACGGTATATGGTAATCAAACCTGCAAGGGGACGAGAGTGACGGACACTTACCGTTGTCGCGATCAGCCCATATATTGCGCGGCCAACAGTCGGAGCACCGCTGTGTGACTCACGGAGAACCCGCCAAATGATCGCTCGGAACAGGAGCCACCTGCACGACTATCTGCAGGGCCGAATGACCGGCGTGTACCCGGGCGGTTCGGTCGAACGGGGATCCGCGGGCGACTCCGAGCCGATCAAGACCTACCTGGTCGAGGTCCATGCCAACGGCGATCCGGAGAGAGGCCCCGATGTCAGCGTCGCGAAGACGCTCGAGGCGCTGGTTTCCGAGCCCTATCTCCAAGCCAGTTTCGCCGCCAGGGTTCATCCGGCGGACGAGCCCGGGCTCGTGACGATCGAGGGCCGTTACCGTGGAGAGACCCCGGTGTCCCTGTACGCCGACTGCAGCGATCCCCGTCACTGGCTGATCCACACGCTGGCGTCGAGCAGTACGGCGGACTGGGCCGTCGGGCGAATGGCCGCCGTCGGCACACCCCTGTCCCGGGTTTCGCTGCCGGGGCCGTTGCTGGAAGAATTAGCGGAACTTGGTCTGCTGGAAGGTCTTATTCTGAGTCACGACCGCCGGCGGTTTCACAACGACGACGGATCCGACTCCCACGGTTTCATGTCGATGCAGTTGTGGGCCGGCCATTCCGGCCGGATACTCTCGCTGCTGAGCCGGGAGAGTTCACTGAACGATTCCATTTCGTTGTCGCGGGTGCATGTACGGTACTGGCCCGACGAGGATGACCGCGAGGCGACGTGCCTGGCTGAGATCGATCGCGACGGACGCATGGTCACGCGTGGAACCTCGTACGAGGGACATCTTCACTGGGTGAAGGTTTTCAAGCGGAACTACACCAGGCAGATCGAAAAGCTGGAATCCCTCTTCCGGATACGCGCGGACGGCGTGGCCGGCAAACTCCTCGGCCGGAGCCTGACCATTGCGCCTGCTCGTCCCATTGAAGACGCTGCGCGCTTCTGTGACCGCGTCTTTTCCGGGACCCCGCCATTCAGGCTCTGGGGCGTCCCGGCGCAGGCATCCGCATCGTTCGCCCGCCTGCGCGCCCTGGATCTCGAGGTGGGAGGAGTGCTCGACCTCGAGGTTACGCCCGAGTTCATTCGCCTTTTCCTGCCTGTGGAGACCAGCGCGAACTCGGTCGTCCGCTTCATCACCAACCTGCAGCACCACTTCGACTCCGGGGTTCGGCTGCTGGATCAGGATGAACAGGATGTCCTCGAACTTTAGGCTGCAAGTCACCAACCTGCTCATCGGGATGTGCCGGGGAACCCCCGGGCTCTCCGGCGAACTCCGCGGACTGGGATACCGCGAGCAGTGGATCGCGCGCGGGTTTCCCCGCAACGTGGAAAGCGGGAGTCATCCCGTGCTGGTGTTGGCATCCCGTGCGATGCGTCACTCCCTCTTCGTGGAGCTGGCTCCGGAGCCGCAAATCAGTCCCGAACGGCTCTTGCGCTATACGAGAACCACGGCCGTGGAACTCCGGCGAGGCACGAATCTGGCCCGCGAACAGACCGAGACCTATGGCGTCGCCGTCTTCGGACTGGCGGAACACAGGGACACCCTGCGCGCCAGTATCGAGGAAAGCGGAGTGCGGGCGGCGCTGCTGCTCTGCGATCCGGAGGGAATCAGACTCGATGTCAATCCGTTCATTCAGGCGGCGCTCACCAACATCTTCCGTCCCATGCTGCCGATCGACTGGCTGGCCGTGCCGAGATGGATTCCCTTCGATCACGAGTCCGCGCAGGCGGACATTGCGGGTGCGGTCATACCCGACATCGTCGCTCGATTCCTCGCCGGCGAAACCCGGCTGGACATCGGCGACATATGCAAGCGACAGGTGCTCTGGAACCTTACTACCGAGACGGGACGGACGAAGCTCCGGGTGAGTGTCAGGAAGGTGCTGGTCGAAGCGGCCAACCTGGAGATGCGAAAGTACTTCCTGGTGCGCGGAAGATTCGTCGAAGCGGCGAGTTTGAGCCGGGACGACGGAATGCCGATCGAGCACCGTACCCTGAGGATTGTTTCGCAGCGACAGGAGCAGTTGCTGGCTCGCCTGGGAGCGGATGGTCCCGGCCCTGTTGCGGGAGGCCTCGAAGCGGTCGCTCAGCCGGAAGAGTCGCCCGAGCCCGACAGCTCCAGCGACAGGATCCAGGCGTCCTCGGCCGGGTCCTGATAGTAGGATTGGTGCACTCCGATCCCCCGGAAGCCAAATCGCTCGTACAGCTTGATCGCCCCGGTGTTGGAGGCACGCACCGCGAGGTAGAGATGGCTCACCCCACGGTCCTCAAGGGTCCGGGTGGCCTCTGCAAGGAGCGCTCTTGCCACGCCCTGGCCCCGATTCGCCGGGCTTACGGCCAGGTTGGCGAGCTCCGCCTCGCCGGTCGCGCAGATCAGCACCGTATAGCCGACCACCACATCGCCGTCGGTGGCGACCAGCAACTCGGCTTCCGTACGGAGGAGGATGCTCGCGAAGGTGTCCCGGCACCACGGACGCGAGAACGCCCCCGCCTCGATCTCGCAGATCGCGTCAAGGTCCTCCGTCCGGCCCCGCCGCACCCCCACCCCACCCCTCATCCCGGCCTCCATTCCCGCACGTACTCCGGCTCCCAGTTCGCGGCATCCACCGCCACCCAGTCGCAGCAGCACAGCACCCCGTCGGCTCCCGGCACGCCCGCGGGAGGAGGCCGCACGGCGTACCCGGCAGCGCCAATCAGCGCGGCGTGGCTAGCGGCGCCATCACCCATGAAGACGGTGCTGCGGGGGGGGCGCCCGTTTATGACATCCAGGATCGTGCCGCCGTGCGGCGCGATCGCCTGATCCGCCCCCGCGGCTCCCACATCGTAGCAGGCGCCGTAGACGCGACCGCCCCTCGCATCGAAGAGCACGTAGCGAATCTCGGGCTCCTCGCCTGCAAGTGGGGAGGCGCCTGCCGGCGGAGATGCGCCCGCAACCGCCGCCGCGCGCAGACTGGAGGTGGCGTAGAGCGGCACCTCCAGGCTGCACGACAGCCCCTTTGCGGCCGCCGCCGCCACCTTCACCCCCGTGAAGGACCCGGGTCCCGCCCCGACGGCAATGCCGACCAGGTCATCCACGTCCAGTCCCCGCTCGTCCAGCACCTCCTCGATCGCCGGAATTAGCCCGGCCGAATGGCGGGACGGCTCCGGGAGCAGCCTGCGCGCCACAACCACACCGCCCTCGGCGAGCGCGACCGATCCCACGCGGCTCGAGGTCTCGATCCCGAGCACGGGACCCTCCGGTGCGCCTTCGGAAAGGCCGCGGCCGGCATCCACACCGGGCATCTCCGTCCCCCCACCGCCCGACTCCGACCCGCCGCTCACCGGATGCCAACCGGGAACGAGGGGAGAGCGGCCGGCTCCCCACACCGCTTCACATCGACCGTACGACTGCCTGGGCCCGCACCGGAAAACCCCAGCGTCACCTCCCACCGGTCGGCGGGCAGCTCCCCGCCCGCGCGCCCCGGCCACTCGACCAGCACGATCGCCCTCTCGTCCCCGACGATGTCGTCCCACCCGATTCCGGCGAGCTCCTCGACCGAACGCAGCCGGTAGAGATCGGCGTGGACGACCGATTCGGCCGCCGACAGCGCATAGCGAAAGACGATGTTGAAGGTCGGCGAGGGCAGGGTTTCCCGTACACCGGCCCCGCGCGCCACCGCCCGGGCCAGCACCGACTTCCCCGCACCGAGCGGCCCCCGCAGCCCGATGAACACCGGCGGACGAATCTTGGCGCCGATCCGTCGGCCCCACGCCACCAGGTCGTCCTCGGTGAGCGTCATCCTCACCACGGCGCAGCACCTCTCACCACGGCGCGTCACCCCGCTTCACGGCGCAGCACCCCCCCGCACCCCTCATCCGGCAGCCTTCAGCTCGAACAGCTGGTCGCGCAACGCCGCCGCACGCTCGAAGTCCAGCGCCTCGGCCGCCTTCGCCATCTCCTCCTCGATGATCTTGATGAACTGCTCGGCATCGATTTCGTCCGTGTACCCCGCGGCGGGCTCCGCCACCTTCACGACCGGCCTGCCGCGTGCATCGGCCACCCGGGTCGAGAGCTCGATCTGCTCCACGCTCTTGCGAATCGTCTGCGGGACGATTCCGTGCCGCTCGTTGTGTGCGAGCTGCACCGCCCGCCGGCGCTCCGTCTCGTCGATGCACGCGCGCATCGACTCGGTGATCCGGTCCGCGTAGAGGATCGCCCTCCCGTTCGCGTTCCGCGCCGCCCGTCCCACCGTCTGGATGAGCGACCGCGTATTGCGCAGGAACCCCTCCTTGTCGGCGTCGAGGATGGCGACGAGCGACACCTCGGGAAGGTCGAGCCCTTCGCGGAGCAGGTTGATCCCCACCAGCACGTCGATGCGCCCCAGGCGAAGCGTCCGCAGGATCTCCATGCGCTCGATGGCGTCGACTTCGGCGTGCATGTAGCGCACACGCACCCCCACCGACTGGAAGTACTCCGACAGGTCCTCCGCCATCCGCTTGGTCAACGTCGTCACCAGCACCCGCTCGTCACGCTCGGCGCGCTCGCGAATCTCGGCGAGCAGGTCGTCCACCTGGCCGCGCACCGGGCGCACGTCGATCGGCGGGTCCACAAGCCCGGTCGGCCGGATGATCTGCTCGGTCACCACCCCGCCGCTCTGCTCCAGTTCGTAGTCGCCGGGCGTCGCCGAGACGAATACGACCTGGTGCACCAGCGAGCGCCACTCGTCGAAGGTGAGCGGGCGGTTGTCGATCGCCGACGGAAGCCGGAACCCGTGCTCGACCAGGGTGAGCTTGCGCGAGCGGTCCCCCTTGTACATCGCGTGGACCTGGGGCACGGACACGTGGGACTCGTCGACGATCAGCAGGAAGTCCTCCGGGAAGAAGTCGATCAGGCAGGAGGGCCGCTCTCCCTCGCGGCGGCCGCTCGTGTAGCGGCTATAGTTCTCGATGCCGGGACAGGTTCCCATCTCCAGCATCATCTCGAGATCGAAGTTGGTGCGCGTCTCGATCCGCTGCGCTTCGAGAAGGGCCCCCGCGTCCCGGAAGCGGGCGACCTGCCCGGCCAGCTCCTCGCGCACCAGGGGCTCGATTCCCTCGAGTGTGCTGCGGCGGGTGACGTAGTGCGACGCCGGGTAGATCGCGGTCCGGTCCAGCGCCGCGATCGTCGCGCCCGTGAGCGGGTCGAACCGCGTGATCCGCTCCACCTCGTCCCCCCACAACTCGACCCGCACCGCCTGCTCCTCGTAGGCCGGGAAGATCTCGATCGTGTCCCCGCGCACCCGGAAGGTCCCCCGCTCGAAGGCGATGTCGTTGCGCTTGTACAGAATGTCCACCAGCCCCCGGAGGATCTCCTGCCGCGGCGCATCCTCGCCGACCACGAGGTGCAGCATGAGCCCCCGGTAGTCCGCCGGGTTGCCCAGGCCGTAGATGCACGAGACCGACGCCACCACGATCACGTCCTGCCGTTCGATCAAGGAAGAGGTCGCCCGCAGCCGCAGCCGCTCGATATCCTCGTTGATCGAGGCGTCCTTCTCGATGTAGGTGTCCGTCGCCGGGACGTAGGCCTCGGGCTGGTAGTAGTCGTAGTAGGAGATGAAAAACTCGACCGCGTTGCCGGGGAGCAGCGACTTCAGCTCGCCGTAGAGCTGCGCCGCGAGCGTCTTGTTGTGTGACATGACCAGAGCCGGCCGGTTCATCTCGGCGATCACGTGGGCCATGGTCAGCGTCTTCCCCGTCCCGGTGGCACCCAGAAGGGTCTGGCAGCGAGTCCCCGCGCGCAGCCCCGCCACAAGTTCCCGGATCGCCCCGGGCTGGTCGCCCTCCGGCTCGTACGGGGCACGAATCTCGAAGTCAGGCACTGGCCCCCCTGCCGCGATGCCCTGCCGTGCGCGATCCCATCCCCGCCCTCAGTTCTTCCGCTTGTCGAAGAGTTCGCTCTCGCCGATGCTCTCGCGCCGGATCACCGACATGACCCCCTTGACGCGCTGCACCGCCTCCATCACCCGCTTGAGGTGGTTCAGGTCCTGCACCTCCACCACGAACGCGGCGGTCATGCCTCCGTCGGTGGCGCGCATGTCGGCGTGCTGGATGTCGGTGGCCGTTTCGCTGATCGTGCGCGCCACGTCGCCGAGCAGGCCCCGCCGGTCGGAGCCGTGCATGTGCAGGTGCACGAAGAAGCGGTCATCGCGCTCCGCCCTCCACTCGATCTCGACGCGGCGCCCGGGGTCCTGGTCGAGGTTGAGGACGTTGGGGCAGTCGGTGCGGTGGATGGAGATGCCCCTGCCCCGCGTGATGTACCCGATCACCTTGTCCCCGGGAACGGGCTGGCAGCACTGCGAGTAGCGCACCATCAGGTTGTCCACCCCGCCGATCGTCACCCCCCGGTTCGACTTGCGGATCTTATCGGCGATGCGCTCCAGCGCGGATGGCGTTCGCTTCACCACCTCCGCCGGGTCCTCGTCGGGGTACAGGGCGCGAATCACGACGGACGGACCGATGTCGCCCCGGGCGAGAGCGGCGAGCACCTCGTCGAAGCTCTGGTAACCCAGCTTGCGGGCGACCTTCTGCATCTGGTCGTCGCGCGGCTTCGGGCGCCGCGCCTTGCGAAGCTCGCGCTGGAAGAACTCCTGGCCGAGGCGCAGCGCGCTGTCGAACTCCTCGCGGCGAATCCACTGGCGGATGCGCTGGCGCGCCCGCGAGGTCTTGACGAATCCGAGCCAGTCGCGGTTCGGGCGCTGGCGCGAGTTGGTGATGATCTCGACCGAGTCCCCGCTCTTGAGCTTGCGCGACAGCGGTGCGATCCGGCCGTTGACCTTGGCCCCGGCGCAACGGATCCCCACCTCCGTGTGCACCGAGAAGGCAAAGTCGATGGGTGACGCGTCCACGGGGAGCTGCTTGACCTCGCCCTTCGGAGTGAAGACGAAGATCTCGCCCTGGAAGAGGTCCATGTGGAGGAACTCCATGAACTCCTCCGGCTCGCGGGCGTCCTTCTGCCACTCGAGCACCTGGCGGAACCAGGTCAGGGCGTCGTCGACCTTGCTCCCCTTGCCTTCCTCCTTGTAGCGCCAGTGCGCGGCGATCCCGAACTCCGCCGTGCGGTGCATGTCCTCCGTGCGGATCTGGATCTCGTAGCGGCGCCCCCCCGTCCCCAGGACGGTCGTGTGGATCGACTGGTACATGTTGGACTTCGGCGTCGCCACGTAGTCGTGAAACCGCTCCGGGATGGGGGTCCAGCGGCCGTGGATGATGCCCAGCGCCGAGTAGCACCCCTGCACCGAGTCGGTGATCACCCGCAGCGCCATGAGGTCGTAGATGTCGTCGTAGCTCCGGTCCTGCGTGATCATCTTCCGGTGGATCGACCACAGGTGCTTCGGCCGTCCCGTGACCTCGGCGACGACCCCGGCCGACAGGAGCGCGTCCTCCAGCGGCCGCTGCATCTCCAGGATGTGCCGCTCGCGGGCCCGGCGCCGCTGCCGCACGAGCTTTCGCAGCGCGTCATAGGCTTCGCGGTCGAGAAATTTGAACGAAAGGTCCTCAAGCTCCCACTTGATCGCCCACATCCCGAGCCGGTGCGCGAGCGGAGCATAGATGTCCCGCGTCTCCCGTGCGATGGGCTTCTGCTTGCCGGGAGGCAGGTACTCGAGCGTCCGCATGTTGTGGAGCCGGTCGGCGAGCTTGACCAGGATCACCCGCGCGTCCTGCGCCATGGAGAGCAGGAGCTTGCGGTAGTTCTCGACCTGGCGCTCGGTGCTCGACCGGAACCGCACCTTCCCGATCTTGGTCACCCCGTCGACAATCGCGCCCACCTCGTCCCCGAAGATCTCCCGGATCCCCTGGAGGGACACGACGGTATCCTCGACCACATCGTGGACCAGCGCGGACACCACCGTGCCCGTGTCGAGCTGCAGGTCGGCGAGAATGGTCGCGACCTCGACCGCGTGATTGATGAACGGCTCGCCCGAGGCCCGGAACTGACCCGAGTGCGCCTCGGCGGCGAGCTCGTAGGCCGCACGGATCGCTTCGACATCCAGACGGTCGGCATAGGCCTCCATCGCCCGGGCCAGTGGCCTGGGCAGTCCCCGGATCGTATCGATGCGTTCGGCCGCCGCTGTCGTCGCCATCCTCTAATCTACCCCGCAGGCCCGTGAAGCCGCATGCGGCCCACGCTCGCGGCACCTATTTTGGGGCCGTGACCAGAGACTCCGCTACCCTCCCCCGTCCCCCGGACCGCCCCCCCGGCGATCGAATCGACGCGCTGGCACGCAGCGACAAATGGTACCTTGGCGCCCTCGACGGCGTCGTTTGGGCTCCTCCGTTTCCCCGCTGGCTGCACCGCCCCGGCTTCTGGGATCCGGCGCACCTGCTGCAGCACGAGGTCGGGCCATGCTTCTCGGTGGCGATCCTGGACGCGGACGGGCGGGAGTTACGACTTCGTGAGGGAGCGGTCGATACAGACGGGTCAGGCCGCGTCTGGCGCCCCGGTAGACTGACTGCCGCCTGGGTGTCGGAGACGCAGGGCTCTCAACTGCCCTCCCCGGAGGTGCGGGATACCCCAACAGGAGGGGACACGCCGACACGGGAAGCCGGGGCCCTCCAGCTCACCGCCAAGGAGGAGCGCCGCGTCCTCCCCGGCGGAATCCTGGAATCGACGTGGTCGCTTCCGCGCGACCTGGAGGCACATGCCGCAGTCGCATTCACCGCGCAGCCCGCCACCGCCGTCACCGATATCGAAGTCGGCGAAGACGGCGTGACCTGGGTCCGGACGGTCTCGGACCGGAGCGGCCGCACGATGCGTGTGCGCATGACGCTGGGCGGATCCGTGCCGCTGGCGGGATGGAGGATCGCTCCTTCCGAGGGCGGAGCGCGTCCCGAGTGGGGTCATTCGCCCTTCGCCGAGGAGGGGATGCCTCCGCGCGGTGCGGCGGGTGAGCACAGCACTCTCGCCGGAAGCGACGCCGCACCCGCCGGCTGGATCTGGTTCGCGGCCGCGGTCGCGCCCGATGCGGCGGGCCTCCTTTCGCTCCGGCTCCGGCTCGTCCCGCAGCTTGGCGATGCCGCGCCGGGCGGCGGCGGTCGCGCTTCCTCCACCCCCACCTGGCGCACATTCTTCGCCGGCTTCCCGTCCTTTGCCTGCGGCGACCCGCACCTCGACCGCTACTTCGACTACCGCGTGTACGGGCTCGGGCTCAACCGCATCGAGGGTCGGTGGGGCAACGTGCGGCGCCCCGCCATCGCCGAGGGCATCGAGTACTTCCACGTGCCGATTACCTACAGCGCGCAGTGCCACATGATGGAGTTGCGCTGGCGTGCGGGCGGCGCCGAGGCGTGGGGCTCGCTGCTCAACTTCGTCGACAACCAGAAGCCCGACGGCTCCTTCCACGGGCGGCTGTATCCGGATCACCTCGAGCGCACCGACTTCTACCACGCCAACTGGGGCGACGCGCTGCTGGCGGTCGACGACATGCACCCCGATCCCGCCGCGCTCGTCCGCTGCTACGAGGGCCTCTCGCGCTACGCCCGCTGGCTCTGCGCCGCCCGCGACCCCGAGCGGTCCGGGATGTTCACCGTCGTGAACCACTTCGAGACCGGACAGGAGTACATGTCGCGTTACATGGCCGTGGACGACGAAGCGGACGTTGCGGGATGGCGTCCGCGGCTGCGCCTGAAGGGCATCGACATAACCGTATACGCCCATCAGCTGTTCCGGGCGCTGGCCATGGTCGCGCGCCGTCTCGGCCGGACGGGCGACGAAGGGGAGTGGCAAGCGCTCCAGACCCGCTCCGCGACCGCGATCACCGAGCGCATGTGGTCGCCCGGGGCCCGTCTCTTCACCGATGTGGACGGCCGCACCGATACGGACGGCCGCACCGACGTGGACCGCCGCATCGACGTGGACCGCCGCACCTTCGAGCGCACCGGGGTGAAGGCCGCGGTCGGGTTCTACCCCATGCTCGCCGGGCTTGTCGACGGGCCGCGTCTCGACGCCATGCTGGATCACCTGGAGGACCCGTCGACCTTCGGCACTCCCTTCCCCCTCCCCTCGTCCAGCGCCGACGATCCGCGCTTTTCGGCCGAAGGGGTCTGGCGGGGCAAGCGCCGCAACTGCCCCTGGAACGGCCGCGCCTGGCCGATGACCACGAGCCACGTCATCGAGGGGCTGCTCCGCCAGTGGCGCCGCGGTCACGAGCGTGCGGGCACGCTTGCCGCCGACATGCTCGCGCGCTACGTCCGCATGATGTTCACGGACGGCGACCCCCAGCGTCCCAATTGCTTCGAGCATTACAATCCGTTCACCGGCCGTGCCTGCCACTTCCGAGGGATAGATGATTATCAGCATTCCTGGGTTCTCGACCTGCTGGCCCGCGGGATCGCCGGGCTCCATGTGGACGCGGAGGGAGTGGAGGTTCGACCGCTGCCACACGGCCTCGCGCATGTTTCGATGGGACCCGTAGCCGCCCGGGGCCGCACCGTGCACGTCGCCCTGGACGAGGACCAGGCCGTCATCACCGTGGACGGCGCGAGGTTCCGCGGGCCGCGCGGCGAGGTGCTGCGCGTGGCCTGGGAGGATGTCGTCCCGGCGGAGGCTCGCCCATGACCCCCGCGCCACGACCACGCCGGCGCCCCGGCGCGCGCCCGGCTCCGGAGGCCACTCCATGACCCCCGCGCCCCAGGCCGTCTCCCTGCGCCGCGTCGAGAAGCGGTTCGGCGACGTCATCGCCGTGGCGGCCGTCGACCTCGAGGTGCGCCCCGGCGAGCTCATGGTGCTGGTGGGGCCGTCCGGGTGCGGCAAGAGCACCCTGCTGCGCCTCATCGCCGGGCTCGAGGAGGCGAGCGCGGGGGAGGTGTGGATCGGGGGGCGGTGCGTGGACGATGTCGCGCCGGGCGAGCGCGATGTGGCGATGGTGTTCCAGAGCTACGCCCTCTACCCGCACATGACCGTCGCGCAGAACCTGGGTTTCGGGCTCAGGGTGCGGGGTGCGAGCCGGGAAGACGTGGCGCGCCGGGTGGACGAGGTGGCCACGGTGCTGGGTCTCACCGAGTTGCTGTCGCGGCGTCCCGGCCAGCTCTCCGGGGGGCAGCGCCAGCGGGTCGCGCTGGGGCGCGCGATGGTGCGCGATCCCGGCGTCTTCCTCTTCGACGAGCCGCTCTCGAACCTCGACGCGGGACTCCGGCTGCGGACGCGCGACGAGATCGCCGCGCTTCACCAGCGCCTCGGCACCACCATGATCTTCGTTACGCACGACCAGGTCGAGGCGCTGTCGCTCGGGGACCGCGTCGCGGTGATGGACGGCGGGCGGCTGCAACAGGTGGGCACGCCGCACGAGATCTACCGCCGACCCGCCAACCTCTTCGTCGCGGAGTTCGTGGGATCGCCGCCGATCAACCGCCTGCCGCTGGCGCGCGACGCGCAGGGCCACCTTGCGGGCGGGCCGTTCCGGTTCGCGGGGGACTGGACGTTCGACGCGGCCACGCTCGGGGTGCGGCCCGAGGATCTCGCGGTGGATGGCGCCGACTTCGAGGCCAAGGTCGTGCGGGTGGAGGCGCTGGGCAGCGAGCAGCGCGTGCATCTCGACGGGCCGGGCGACGCCGCCTGGATCGCCCGCGCCTCGCCCGCGTTGGAGGTCGCCGCGGGAGACCGTGTGGGCGTATCGGTGGCGTGGGAGAGGGGGCACCTCTTCGGCCCGGATGGTGGCCGCGTGGCTTCGGGCCCTCGCCCGATAGGCATATTGTGTCCGTAGTTATGTCATATTATATGTGGCCCCAAAAATGTGCCATCCTGGCCACCGCGGTGGTCGGAGCCACCGTCTGTACCCCCTCTCCCCCCTCCACCCCAGACCGCCTCACACTGCGGGTCGCCCTCTGGGCCGGCGGCCACGAACTCGCGATCGAGCAGCAGGTCGCCGAGGCGTACGAGGCGCTGCGGCCCGGCACCCGAGTGCTACTCGAATCGGCGCCGAACGGCTACGAAGAGCGCCTCCTGACCTCGATCGCGGCCGGTCGTCCTCCGGATGTCTATCTCCTCGACTCGCCCGACATCCCCACCTTTGTGGACCGCGGGCTGGCGGTCGACTTCGCGCCGTACCAGGAGGCGCTGGGGTTTCGCGAGGACAGCGTCTTTCCCCAGGTCCTGGACGCGTTCCGGCGCGGCGGATCGATCTTTGCGCTCCCCAAGGACTTCACGCCGATGGTCCTCTACGCGAATCGCGGAGCGCTCTCCAGCGCCGGCCTCGAGACCCCGGCGCAATCCGGCTGGAGCTGGGACGACTTCCAGCGCGCCGCCCGCGAGGTGACAACGGACGCCGACGGCGACGGCCGCCCCGAGGTCTACGGGTTCGACTTCCCCCGCAACCTCTACCAGTGGGTGCCCTTCGTCTGGTCCGCCGGGGGCGACATCCTGGATCCGGACGGCGCGACGGCCACGGGCTTCATGGACGGCCCCGGAGCGCTGGCGGCCTATCGCCTGCTCACCGGCCTGGCCGAAGACGGCCTGACGCCGGGCGCGCAGTTCGTGCAGCAGGGAGACCCCGCGCGGGAGGCCCGCTTCGCGTCGGGCGGCCAGGCGTTTCTGCTGTCGGGACACTGGACGCTCCCCGTCTTCCGTGATCTGGTCGACGCGGGCGAACTGGATCTGGCGATCCTCCCGATCCCGCACCACCCGTCGCAGACGGCGGCGACCAGCGTCCTCTACGCCTCCGGGTGGGCCGTGCCTCCCAACACGGCCAACTTACGTCAGGCCATTGACTTGGCCGGATTCCTGGCGTCGCCCGAGGCCCAGCGCATCCGGGCGCGCTCCGGGTTGGCCATCCCGTCGCGCGTGGACGTGGCGGCCCAGATCGCCGCGGCGGACGCAACGGGGATCGAGGCGGCGTTCATCGCGCTGGTGCCGGGAGCGAGGATGACCTGGGGCGCCCATGTGCGGGATTTTTCCCGGATCGAGGCGCTCGCGGTCGAAATCATGGACCGGCGGCTGCTGAACGGTGAGCCTCTCGAACGGAGCGCGGCCGATGTGGCCCGCCGCGTGGACGAGGTGCTGGCGCGATGAGCGCGGCGCCGGACCGCGTGGACGGCAAGCTGGCCCCGGCGAGCACGGCTCCAGACCGAGTCCACCGCAAACTGGCCGCGGCGCTCCCCGCAATCGCCGCCTTCGCCTTTGCCGTGGGAGTCGCGACGATCCTGGTTTCCGCCACCGTCTCGGTGAGGGGCGTCCAGGAGCGCGCAACAAAAAACGTTGCGCGCATGGCGGCGGTTTTGTGGGAGTTACCTGGCGCTGGGGCGGACGCCGTTGCGCAGCACCTCGGAGACCGTGCGACGATCGAGGCCGTATCGCCGGGTGCGGTCGACCCGGAGGGTGGCCCCGGCGCATACGGCTACCCCAGCGGCGCCCTCGAGCCCGCCGTCTGGATCTCCGTCGCCCCGGAACCCGGCCGCGCGGCATGGCCCCGCCCCACCACCCCCCTCGCCCTGCTCGGCCTCCTCCTCATGTGCGCCTGGGCCGCCAAGCGGCGCCGATCCCCCCCCGCCCCCCGCTACCCGGCTGCGATCGCGCTCCTCGCCGCCACCTTCCTCGCCCTGGTCGCCGGCGCGGCCACCCGCTGGGCCCACCACGAACTGGAAGACATCAGCGCGGCCCGCGTCGCCTACGGAGTCCGCGCCGCCGAGATCGCCACCCTGCACGGCGCCGCTCCCGACCAGGCCGCACGGGCCGCCGGCCTCCCCTGGGCCACCACCGCCGCGCTGGACGCCCCCGACCAGCTCTGGACGATGCCGCGCGCGGTCGGCGAGGCAATCGCCGCGGCCCCGACCCTCCGCTCCGCCGACAGCTACACCCTGCAGACCGGCGGCGCCACCTACCACGGCGGCCGCACCCGGGACGACATCCACCTCGTCTTCCTCGGCTACGAAGAGACCGCCTCCCCCGTCGTCCCCCTCACGGCCGCCGCCGCCGGCTCGGCCCTGCTCGTCGCGCTCATCCTCTTCCTCCTCCCGCTGTCGGCCCGTCCCCTCGCGCTCCGCCGCACCCTTTCCGCCTGGGGCTTCCTCGCCCCCGCCGCGACGCTCCTCCTCGTCTTCACCTTTGGCCCCCTGCTCTTCTCCCTCTGGATCTCGCTGCACGAGTGGCACCTCGTCGACCCCACCCACCCTTTCACCGGACTTGACAACTATAGCAATATTTTATTAGATACTGCTTGGTGGTCATCCATCCGCAACACCGCGGTCTTCACCCTGCACGTCCCCGTCGCGATGGCCGTCGCCCTCGCGCTCGCCCTCCTCACCCAGGGCTCCCGCCGCGCGGTCCGCTGGGCCCGCCTCGCCCTCTTCCTGCCGAGCATCACCAGCGTGGTGGCCATCGCCGTGGTCTGGAAATGGCTGCTCAACGACGGCTACGGCCTCGTCAACCAGGCCCTCGAACGTGTCGGCATCGGCTCCGTCGCCTGGCTCACTTCGCCGGACACCGCGCTCCTCAGCCTCATGCTGATCAGCGTGTGGATGGTCGTCGGCTACCAGATGGTCGTCTTCCAGGCCGGGCTCGCCGCGATCCCCCGCGACTGGTACGACGCCGCCCGCGTCGACGGCGCCGGCCCGCTCCAGCGCTTCCGCCACATCACGCTGCCGGGTCTGCGCCACACCCTCTTCTTCGTGCTCGTCACCTCGGTGATCGGGTCGTTCCAGGTCTTCGGGCTCGTCTACGTCATGACCGAGGGCGGGCCGCTCGGCGCCACCGACGTCGCCGTCTACCACATCTACCGCGAAGCGTGGGAGTTCCTCCGCTTCGGCGACGCCGCCGCGATGAGCTGGGTGCTCTTCGCCGTGGTGTTCGCCGCGACCTGGCTGCACTTTCGCTTCCTCGAGGGGAGGCGGGCCCATGCGTAGCCGCCGCACCCCCCTCGCGCGCACCCTCGCGGGCCCCGGCCGCGCCCTCCTGCTCACCCTCGCCTGCGCCATCATGGCCGCCTCCTTCCTGTGGATGGCCGCCACCAGCCTCATGGGCCAGCTCGAGGTGTTCTCGCCCGGGCGGATCCTCCCCACAACGCCCCTCTGGTCGAACTACCCCGAAGCGCTGACCGCCCAGCCGTTCGCGCGCTACTTCCTCAACTCGCTCGTCTTCTCGGTGGCCGTCGTCGCCGGGCAGGTCGGCACCGCGACCGCCGCCGGATACGCCTTCGCGCGCATCGACTTCCCCGGACGCGACCGGATCTTCATGCTCTTCCTGGCCACCATGATGGTCCCCGTGGTCATCGTCCTCATCCCCCGCTTCCTCATGATCGACGCTCTCGGCTGGATCGACAGCTACCAGGGCCTCATCTCGACCGAACTCGTCTCCGTGTGGGGCATCTTCCTGATGCGCCAGTACTTCCGCACCGTGCCCCGCGAGCTCGAAGACGCCGCCCGCGTCGACGGCGCCGGCCCATTCCGCACCTTCTGGAGCGTCGCCCTGCCCCTCGCGAAGCCCGCGGTAGCCACGCTCGCACTCTTCGCCTTCATCGATGCCTGGAAAAATCTCCTCTGGCCGCTACTGGTCACCCGATCCATGGAGATGCGCGTCGTCGAAGTCGGGATCGCCGCCTTTCACTCCACCTACGAAATCAACTGGCCGTACCAGATGGCCGCAGGCGTTGTCGCGGTCCTGCCGATCGCGCTGCTGTTCCTCTTCACGCAGCGGTATTTCGTGAGGGGGATTCAGCTCGAGGGGATTCGCTAGGGCGAATGGCCCTGCGCACCCGGCCCGGTTGGCGTCCGCGTGCGCGCCTGCACAAGGATCGCCGCAACGGCTGTCCCGGCTACGACACCGCGGAGTTCTCCTCCAGGGTCGTCCTGCAGGACCAATAGATGACCGGGATTCCCCAGCACCGGGTGTTCTCCGTGTAGTCTCCGCCCTCGTCGTAGTCGCGCGGATAGAATGTGGCGTCCGAGGTCACCAGGGCCGGATACCGCGCACCCGTCGTAAGGCCGAAGAACAACGCCACGGCCACGAAGACCAGCGCTACGATGCCCTTTTCCTTCTGCGTCCACGTGCGTTTCTTCATCTTCAACTCCTCAGGCAATCACTGTGTCGGGACGAGAGGTCGAGATGAATATGTAGTGCGGGGTTTACATAATGACAAGTGCAGTTGACAGCCCAGGAATCTGTCCCGCTACTCCAACCGGTCCTCGGGCTCGGGCGCCTGGCCCCCTTGCCGCCGCAGGATGCGCCGCGCAGCCTCGATGTCTGCCTGGGCGCCACGCTCGGTGAAGAAGTCGGCGGTGCGCATAGCCGATGGCGGACGTGCGGGATCGCTACTGGCCTGCTTCTCTTTCCTGCTCATCTTGCTGGCCCCCTTGCCCCTGTTCCGGTTGCCCGCGCGCCGTGCTCCACATGGAGATTCGCTGCGCGCAACGTGATCATGTCGAATCTACCGCAGAAACACGTCCTTCGGGATGAACCCCGACACCACCTGCGTCAGGTCCACGACCTCACTCACCCGAAAGTCCACCGCGATGCTCGCCAGGGAGAGCGCCTTCGCCGGCGTCAGCCCCTTCTCCTCGACGAGGAAGTCCACGACCGCCCAGACGGCCTGGCGGGTGGCGCGGTCCAGGTCGAGGTCGATGCCCATCAGGATGTAGTGGTCTCCATTCTCGGCCCTCGGGGCTGCGATGGTGCGGTCCTTGTGGACTGTTAGCCGGAAGGTGCCGGTCAGAGACTGTTCGATGGCCGTCCCGCTGACTTCACCGTCGCCCTGAGCCCCATGCGGATCTCCGACATAGAAAAGAGCCCCGGGGTGGAACACGGGGAGGTAGACCGTGGTGCCGGCGGTCAGGTCCTTGACGTCGAGGTTGCCGCCGAAGGGGCCGGGCGGGCGCGACCCCTGCACGCCGGGGACGGTTACGCCGGGCTGGCCAACCACCGGATCGGGCGCCACGGCCAGGATGCCCATGAACGGCGCGAGCGGCACCTGGATGTCGTCGGAGAAGAATGCGACCTCGGTGCCATCGACCTCGCCGGTGCGGATCATGTGGCGGGTTCCCGGCGGGATGTCCAGGGCGGGATCGCCCTCGGCGTACCCCGGGTAGGATGTCGAGAAGACCCCGCCGCGGGCGCTTGTGCTGTTTACGCCCCACGGGACGCGGGTCTCGATGGAGAGGATCTCGATCTCCAGTACATCGCCGGGTTCGGCCCCCTCGACGTGGATCGGGCCGGTGATGACGTGGCCGCTCCGCCCCTCGCGCGGCCGGCCTTCGCGCGTGGCCCAGAAGTCGAGCACGTCGTCGAGGATCTCCTCGCGGGGGATGCCCAGGCCGGTGAGGTAGGCCACCGGCTCCTCGCTCTGGCCCGCGCCCACGTGGGTCAGCGTGTTGACGCGGACGGTCTCGCCGGACTGCATGCTGAGGACGGGGTCCTTGTCGATGGGGAACCAGCCCCAGTTGAGATTGTCGGGGATGGAGGGGACGAAGTGGTCGGGTTCGGGGGATTGGGTGGCGGTCTGGTCGGCGGTGGCGGTCTCGTCCGGCGCCTGGTCAGAAGGTGCGGCACAGGCTGCGGCGACGAGGATGCATGTCAAGAGAGAGGAGAAGAGAGCGGGCCTCGTGAACCCCAGTGCCTTGTTCCTGCGGGCTGAACGATTGGTGGGCATGCCTGTACCTCGTGTTGCCGTTCGGGTTGATGATGCCTTGGAACATTGTAGCCTGTGGGCTGGACTGCCGCAGTGATGACGGATGAGCGGTCCTTTGCTTACTCGGAAAATCAGTCCCATCCGGCCATGAGAGCAGACGACTGAAATCTAGTGTCGTCCATTGGTGTCCATGGAGTCCTGTAACAGACTGTACATCAACATTTTAGATGGGATTCTTCCTACTCTTCTCCACCGGCTTCGTCTCTTTGCGATCCACTGCTATCTCCGCTACGATTAGGGAATGAATGATGTTACCACTTCTCCCACACAGAGTCGTCGAGGCAAGCCAAAGGGCCGCCATCCCCACAACCGGCTCTCCGCCGCCTTCGTGCGCTCAAGGAGGAGTGCATCTATCTGCGCGGCTTCGAAACCCTCGAGGAGGCCAGAGAGGTGATCGGGGCCCTCGTCGAGCGCTAGAACAGCGCCATGGCAGGCCCCGCGAGCATTGATCGAGCGGACGCGGAGTCAGGAGGACAGCCGTTATCAGTTCCTCAAGGTCGGTGCTTGGACCAACAATCGTCTCGCTCGCGAGGCGAACGACTTCCTCGGTCCGGTGACGGTCCACTCGTTGGCGCGCAACCACAGAGCGGTGGCCGCAAGCGAGAGCGACCCGACCCACACCCAGTAGGCGGTACCGAGATGCCCGTACATGACGAGGTCGCCATCGACCGTGACCGGAAGCGGACGCAGGAGATTGAGCAACCCGAATCCGAGGGCAGAGACACCCGTGGTCCCGAGTGCGCGCCCCAGCCACCCTTCGATCCGCAGTCGGGCTCGTCGGAACAGCGGCAACGTCATGGCCATCGCCAGGCTGGGTAGCAGATCAACGATCCAGCCGTGTTCGAGCGCGGGCCGCAGGAACTCCCATCCAGATGCCGAGATCCCGAGGGTCGGCCCGTATGGTTCAAACGCCACGATGCCGTAACCCGGGAGAAGGAGGGACAAGGCGTACAGTCCCCAGCTCGCCACCAGGAGAGGCCTCCAGGCGGGCCTCTCAGACTTGGCGAACTCCCGGAAGAGGGCGCTTGGTTCACTGATTTCTCTACAGACGGCAGCTTCGAATGCGGCTACGGAGCCGGGGGCGGGACCCTTCTCCCGCTTCTCGGCGGCGCGGGACCGCAGGTGATCCTCAAGCTCATCCAACTCAAGCGGAGAGAACCAACCTGTTCCTTGGAGATCCTCTCGCCAACTCCGGACTTTGTCATTCAGCCGATGCACCGCTGATTCTCCACGACATCTCAAGTGTGAAATGCACTCTGTGCCAGCTCTCCCTATCGGTCGACATCTGCCGCCGACCGTCAGTGGTCAACCGGTAGTACTTGCGCGGCCTTGACTCTTCGTTGACTTCCCAGGAGCCCTCGATGAACCCGTCGCGCTCGAGCCGGTGGAGCAGGGGATAGAGCATTCCGCCGGACCACTTCAACTCGCCATCCGAGAGAAGCTCTACCTGCTTGAGGATTTCGTAACCGTACTTGTCGCCCGCGGCCAAGATGTAAAGCACCAACGGGCGCGAAGAGGCCGCCACCAACTCCTTGGAGATGCGTTTCTTCTTCATCCGCACCTCACACGTGCTCGTGCTTCGAGCGCCCTAGTCGGGATCTGAACCTGTTCGCTCCTACACCAAACAGGGATCCCAGCAGTGTGAGCACGACCGCTCCCACGACCACCTTCGTCCCAATCGTCCGTAGAAACCGCTCCTGGATCGCTGCCCGTCGTTGCGTCTCGCTCACGATCAGGTCGACGACAGCTTCGTCTTCGGCCAAACGCAGGGGAGTACTGCCATCGCGAGTCTCCGTGGACAGGTCGGCGCCGTGGCGGAGAAGTGTTTCCACGATGGCCGGATTCGTGGTACCTGTGGCCGGATCATTCGACCTTCTCCTAACGGCGTCGTGCAGCGGCGTCTCTCCGTACCGCGAAGCCTGAATGTTCACCTCTGTTACCTTGGCGAGTTCATCCACCACGAGCGGGTTCTCGTTGAACGTGGCCGCAAGGTGCAAGGGCGTGCGCCCCGGCCCGTTCACGGCGTTGGCGTCCGCACCATACCGGAGCAGCACCCGTACGATCTCCGGGTTGCCGGCGTACCGGGCGGCGGTATGCAACGGCGTTCGATTCAACGGCGGCCACGACGCCTCCAGGTCGGCTCCCGCCTCGACGAGCAACGCGATCACCTCTGGATCGCTGCTGAACGCCGCCGCGATGTGCAGGACCGTCCACGACCGGCCCAACTTGTCGTGGACGGAGTACTCCGTAGCAAGGCACACCCTGACCCGCTCCGGCCCGGCGGCCCTCCAGAACTCCGTGGTCGTCCAGCCTTCGCACGGATGCTGGCCGGCAGCCTGTGCGATCGACAGTGCCGCGAGTACTGGAACAGCAACATAAGTAGCCATGGAATCACTCCTTGGGACGATCAATCATGCGCCGCAACACCAAATTGACACAAGGGCGCGTCACGGCACCGCAAAGTCTGGGCGCTCGCGCCCGCAGGCTGCGGCATCAGGCCAAGAGACTGCAGTGCCGTGTCGGCCGGTGGAAGCTCAATTAGCGTCAGCGAGGTGGGGCGTCGGCGGTTCGGCGGTGACTCCGACGCTGGCGAATGCGGTGCAGGCCAACCAGGCGGTGACGCTCGACCTACACGCTGGGGCGAATCCGATTCAGGACGCAGCCGGGGAACGAAGCGGCGGCAGCTCTCCGGCCGGGCCGTGACCAAACAAGCACGGCTTCCGGGAGAAGGAGGGGCCGCGGGCGGCGGCGGATGCCCTCGTTCACGTATCACTCCTTCCGCCGTTCCATAGATCGCACGTCTATATAGCTTGCCCCTCCAGTCATCTCGTAGTACTATGCCACAATGACAGCATGAGGAGACCGTTCGTAAAGCTGAGCAGACATGGGAACACAGCATCGGGCAAGCCGCCCAATGGTCGGATACGCAGCCACGGTTGGAACGGGAGCGGAGATCGCTGACGAGCGCGCCTACGCCGTCCTGTGTGAATCGCCCATCGGCCGTCCGCAGCCTGAGATGCATCGCGCCAACTTTCTTGGTGGTCGCATACGTAGTTCGTCGAGTTCCCCTTCTTCCGATTCATCGGAGCGGAGAAAGCTCAACGAACTGGAGAAAAGAATGAGAGCGAGTCCTCATGCACGCTTGCGGGGCAGACGTGGGAACAATGAGAGCTTCATATGGAATGCGACCGTGTTCCTGGTGCTGCTACCGCCGGCGGTGAGCGGAGCGGAACCGAGCGAGAGACGATTTGGAGGTAGTACGGAAAAGGAGCGCCGATGAAGAACCATAGAGCGGTAACATTGTTGGCCTTCGTGGTACTGATAGCCTGCGACAATCCTCAACCGCCAGTCTCATGTGACCCACTGCCTCAACTGTCACTTACTGTAGGCGAGAGTCATAGGGTCACTGCATGTTTCGATGATCCGAACGAAGACATCCTCGTGTATATGTTTCAGTCGTCTAACCCTGAGGTTGCCTCTGCGGCACGGATGACCGGATCAAGCCTTTTGGTCCAGGCGATATCACCCGGACAGGCTAGCATAACCATCACGGCAACTGATCCGGGCGGGCTGGAGGGTCAGACATCTTTTGAGGTGGTCGTGCCTAACCGCCCACCGGCACGCATAGGGATGATTCCTCGAAGAAAGGTCGGCGCAGGCAGAAGCGTTGACATAGATGCATCGCAGTACTTTACGGAGCCGGATGGACAAGCACTGACGTACACGGCGGTCTCAGAAGACATCGGCGTAGCTACTGTATCGATTGCCTCTGATGTACTCACTGTCAATGCGGTAGCCGCAGGGCCTTCCGGCATAACAGTTACAGCGAGCGATCCCGGTGGCTTATCAGTTGATCAGGGCTTCCAGGTAGAGGTCCTAAATCAAGCCTTTGAGATCGAGCTAGTATTTGTTAATGACATATCACCCTCCTACAGGAAAATGATTGAGGGCGCGGTAACGAAGTGGGAGCAGATTTTGGCTCATACTGAGTTTGAAGATTACCTGTACAACCGGGATGTCGATTGCTGGGGTCATGTAGAATGGATCGGGGTGGTAGATGACGTGAGGGTTGCAGTGGAAGTAGTAGATATCGAAGGAGAGACGGGACCCTTCGGTTCGGGTGGACCCTGCTGGATTCGTAGAAACAGCATGCCGATAAAGGGCTTGATCACACTCAATGCTTCTAGAATGGAATGGATGGTAGATGAAGGCATTTTAGAAGCAGTGATGCTTCATGAGCTAGGTCATGTTTTAGGGGTAGGCACGATATGGAAGAACTTGGGGTTTTTGCAAAATCCATCTCGTCCAGATTGTCCGGAATGCGATACGTTTTTCTCAGGCGCTTTGGCTATTGAGGCATTCAATAATGCGGGTGGCTCTACGTATGAAGGCCGGAAGGTCCCTATCGAGAGTGGTGCTAGGTTAGATGACTTTCACTGGCGTGAATCTGTAATGGGAGTTGAACTAATGACTCCGAGATTACGACGTGGTGATGGTGATTATCTCAACCGGTTAAGTGCGATCACGATTCAATCGCTGGCGGACATGGGATACCTCGTTGATCTGAGTCTAGCTGATCCATACAGCCTCCCATCTGCATCGGCACGGGGAGAATATGCGAAGGAATCGATTGATCTAGGCGATGACGTGATGCACGGACCCATCATGGTCGCAGATGAGCGTGGACGCATCGTCCAAATCATTCAGAGGTAGGTCACCTGACACCCGGCGTCGCCGATGCGCTGCGGTCTTGACCTCCTTTTTCTGGCGGACTTTGTCCGTGCCGGGGACTTCTTCGGGATCCCGGCCTTGAAGACGTCGTAGGGCGTCCTGCCCTTCTCCGCAACCGTCTTGTACCAGGTCGTCCGGCCCTCTTGATTCTCAGATGCTCTTCGAGGAGCGTGCGGTGGAAGCGCTCGATGAAGCCGTTCGACTGGGGCTGCCGACCTTCGTGGTGCGGTGTTCGATCTCCTCGAGCTGCACGAAGAGCTCGTAGGGATGCTTGTCCGGCCGGCCGCAGTACTCGCGGCCGTTGTCGCTCAGGATCGTCTGGACCTTCACGGCGTGCTCCTCGAAGAAGGGCAGGGCGTGGTTGTTCAGGATCTGAACGGGGGTGACCGGCATCTTCGAAGTGTGGAGCCGGGCCCAGACGAAGCGGCTGAAGCAGTCCAGTACGGTCTGGATGTAGACCTTGCCGACGCCCTTCAGCGTGCCCGCGAAGTGGCCGAAGACGCTTTGGCACTTGCGTTAGGGGAATATGTGCGGTCCCGCGAGGACATACCTGCGCCGGGACCCCTGTTACCGGGACAGGTCACGGTTGCGGTACCGCTGGTGGTGGCGGCGAAGCTTGAGCTTTACACGGCCATGCGTGAACAGGGCCGGTCCAACGTCGGATTGGCAGCGCGCCTGGGCGTTAGTGAGGGGGCAGTGCGGAAACTCCTGAATCCGGGGCACCGGTCTCACATCGGAAAAGTTGAAAGGGCCCTGAAACATGTGGGCAAAAGAATGGTTGTAGAGGATGGCGGACGCCCCACTGCGGTGCTCGTACCCGTCGATTGGCCCGAGTCACAAGCCCCCGCTGAGGCAGCCCAGGGTCTGCGCGCCCTCAGGGAACGCATCGGTGGGTTCACCGTGTCTGAAATCCTCGCGATGCGGGATGAGGGCCGCCGGTGAGCGCGCCCGTAGTCGACTGCTCTACTACTGCGGCGTGGGTACTCGCTGACGAGCAATCCAGGGCTGCAGATGTCGCACTTGACGAGGTAGTAGATCGTGGGGCACTCGTGCCTGGCCCTGCGGGACAGGGCGCAGTTTTGCCACGTTGGATCGCAAGCTGGCCAAGGCAGCCATGTCGGTAGGCGTCGAAGTGATCGGGGACGCCCCTACTCGCTGACCCTCCTCAACGGCGGCAGCACAGCCCGCCCGATCGTATTGGCGTCGGTGCCGAACCACACCACGCTGGTCTCCGGATCGAAGTACATGTGACGGATGGTCCCGCCGCCGCTGCCCACCTCGACTTCGCTGATGTACTCCTCGAGCTGCGTGTCGAAGCCCACGAACCGGTTGGGGCGCACACCGGTCTCGACGAACCAGACGCGGTCGTCGGCGTCGATGGCGACACCGTACGGGCGCGCACCCTCGCCGCTCGGGTTGGCCCACTCGGTGACCTCGCCGGACTCCGGATCGACGCGGCCCAAATACCCGCGCGCGTAGTCCACATACCAGACGATGTCGCTTGAATCGATGACCAGTCGCCGGGGCCGTGCGCCGTCGGGAAGCTCGTAGTAGGTGGGCTCGAAGGTCTCCGGATCGACCATCACCAGCTGGTTCGTGCCGAAGAGGGTCGCCCACGGCCGCTCGCGCGAGTCCATCTTGAGCCCGTAGGGCCGGGTCGAACCGCCGCGTCCCTCGGGGTTGTCGGGCATCTCGACCAGCCGCACATCGCCCGTCTCCCGCCAGAACTTGCCGACGAAGTTGCCGCCCTGGACCGTGAACCACAGGTCGCCCGCGGCGTCGAAGGCGAAGGTGTGCGGGTCGCGGGCGCGCTCGTCGGGCATCGGGAAGATCTCGATGTCGCCGGTCGCGGGATCGATGCGGCCGATGTTGCCCACCCGGTTGCCCGTGTACCAGACCATCCCGTCCGTGCCGACCACGACCGTGTGCGGACCGGCGCCGTCGGGCAGGTCGAACCGCTCGAACTCGCCCGTCATGGGATCGAGCACGGCGGCATAGTGGGAACGCTGCCCGACGAACCAGACTCGACCATCGGGCGCCACGTAGGGATCGCGCGGCCGGCTCTCCTCCCACGGAACCTCCCATTCCTCGAGGGCCGGATCGGAACCCTGCGGGGGGCCGGACTCCTGGGCGAGCCCGGACGTGGGGATCGTGAGAACGGCGAGGGTCGCCAACAACATCGTACCGAACAGGGATTTCATGACTCGATCCTCCAACCAGGTTGCTGTGACGCCGCCAACACGCGACGTGCATCAACCATGCGAATCGAGGGGGCGGGCGGCAACTGTCCCTTCCTCATCTTGACGCACTAGTCAGACCAGTTAGATTTTTTCATGAATCCGACCTACCCCACCTACGAAGCCAAGGCTCGCTTCTCCGAAGTACTGCGCCTCGTCCGAGAGGGCACCTCTGTAACCATTACCTATCGGGGAGATCCCGTTGCCGAGATCCGTCCGATCGAGCCCGAGGCCACAACGGTCGAGGAGCATTTTGCGGAGCTCGAAAAACGGGGGATCGTGGTTCCAGCCCGGGATCCGCGAGCCCCGCTTCAGCCGGGGCCGCGGAATCCTGGTGGGCTGGCCCGCTTCCTCGCCGACAGGAACGAATGAGCGTCGCATACGTCGACACGTCGGCGATCGTCGCCATCGCGTTCCAGGAAGATGGCTCAGCCGATCTGGCCGAGGGGCTGAACGGATTTTCGCGCCTGGTGTCCTCCAACCTCCTCGAAGCTGAACTCAGGGCCGCTTGCAATCGCGAAGGGCGGCCACCGCCGGCGCACCTGCTCGCGCGCATCGGCTGGATCCTCACCCACCGACCCCTCTCTCAGGAAATAGGAGTTGCCCTGGCCGCGGGCAACATGCGGGGCGCAGACCTATGGCACATCGCGACCGCACTCTACGTTTCCCCGGATCCCGCCACGATTTCGTTCGTAACGCTGGATCAGAAGCAAGCCCGGGTCGCCGGAGCGCTGGGGTTCCAGGGATTCCCCACTCGTAGGGTCGGGACTTGACAGTCCACAGACACATGCAACGAATAGCCATCATCGGCGGAGGCGTCTCTGGCCTGGGCGCCGCGTGGGCGCTGCATCACGACCCGGGTTTCGACTTCCGGCTGTACGAGGCGCAGGCGCAGCTCGGTGGAAACGCCGTAACCGTGGACATGCCCCAGGACGACGGCAGCTCGATCCCCTTCGACATCTCCGTCACGGCGTGCATTCCGTCGGTGTATCACCACATCATGCTGCTCATGAAGCAGTTCGGCATCGAGCTCGTGGATACGCAGTTCAGCTACAGCGTGAAGTACCGCGGCCAGGTGTACGCCCACGACTTCGACTCCGACATCCGGCGGCAGCTGCAGCCAGAGATCGAGAAGTTCCAGCGAATCCTGCGGCGCCTGCACTGGTTCGGCGGACTGACCCGGGCGCGCTCGCGGCTGTTGAACGCGCTGAACCCGTTCAACTACATCAGCATGGGAACGGTCCTGAACCTGGCCGGGTTTTCCGCGGACTTCAGATACAAGATCCTCAAGCCCATGTTCGTCAACTTCCTCATGGCGACCAACGTGTTCGACATGCCCGCGTCCCTCTTTTCGCGGTACCTGGAGTTCTTCGACATCGAGGTCACGACGCCCATGCAAACGTGGGACCACGGCACGCGGCGGATCTACGAGAACCTGTCGGCCGGCTTCCGCGACAAGATCCGCCTCAACCGGCCCGTCCGGAAGGTGTATCGCCACCCGTCCCACGTCCTGGTCGAGGACGAAGACGGTGTACAGGAGACCTTCGATGCGGTGATCTTCGCCAGCAACGCCAACCAGACGTTGATGATGCTCGACAACCCCACGTTCCTGGAACGCTCCATCCTGTCGTCGATCCGCTACGAGAGCGAGCTGCACAACCACACGGTCGTGCACTCGGACTCTTCGGTGCTGCCGGTCAGCGACGTCAAGGCGCTGGAGACCCGCAGTAATCATATCGAACAGTACGGCGCCCGGCCGGACAATTATGAAATCACATATATTATGCACAACCAGCAGCCCTGGGCGCACAAGTCTGACAAGCCTTGTCTTGTCACTTATAACCCGGTCAGCCGGATTGATGAAGATAAAGTCATAAAGAAGTGGTGGTTTCAGCATATTGTGCACGATGTAAAGCACGTTGCATTACTTGTGCCGCTATTTCGTTTTATTCAGGGCAGGAAGCGGACCTGGCATTGTGGAGCACACACACTGATCAACAGCCAGGAGACGTGTTTCGTGAGTGGGCTCGCCGCGGCGAGACAGATCGGAGCGCGGTATCCGTTCGAGGATGACGAGGCGCGGCGGGTGTTCAACTACTACGGCAGAATCATGTACGGGTGGGGGTTCAAAACCCGTACCTCGGACTGACCGTGTTAGCGGGTTGACCCTCGTAGGGCTTGCAGCGACAAGACCCTCTGCGTGAGTTCGGCCTGCTTTTTGATCCCCAGCTTGCGGTAAACCCTCTTGAGGTGCGTCTTGACCGTGCTTTCCGCGCAGCCCAGCATGACCGCAACGCCGGCTGCACTCTGGCCGGTCGTCAGCCCCACGGCCACACGGCTCTCCGTTGGGGTCAACCCCAGCAGCTGGGCCGCCAGGTCCGGATCGATCCGGGGTCGGCGCGCCGGGTCCACGACGAGCACCAGTCCCCCGACCTGGCACGCATGTCGACCCTCGCCCATTCCGTGCACGGGATGGATTTCGAGGACCAACGGCGTTCGAGCCCTTCTGCGCCTGATCTTCATCGAACCCCCGGCGCCCTGAGCGCCGTACCGGGGCAGCGCTTTGGCCAGCAACCGCTGAAGCTCCTCGTTCTCCCCTGCGTGCCAGGCAGCCAGCACACCTCCCCCATCGTGGAGCCCATCGCGTTCCAGCAGGATGTCCCGGGCACGGTCGTTCGCCTCCATGATGCGTCCACGGCGATCCAACTGGATCAACCCCACCCGCCCGTTCTCGAGCAGTCCGACCAGCGACGCGCCCAACGCCCTGGCATCGTCCATCGCACGGCGAACCCGCGCAGCCTGGAATATGTGAGGCGCGAGAAGCTTGATGACCCGGACCTGATCGTGCCCCCATCCTTCGCGCTCAGTGGAGTTGCCGCAGGATAAGACGATCCCCGACCCGTCCAACCCGTGGATTGCCGTGAAGAGGCCGTTCTGCGTCTTGTTGGGCACCCGGAACTCATTGTATGCCGCAGATGTCTTCATCTCCTGGTCGGTGTAGAGTTCCGACTTCCAGGCCAGCTCGCCATCGCCCAGTCGGGCGAGCCGCGGAATGGCTTCATCCCGCCAGTAGTAGTTGCGGAAATACAGCTGCCGCAGATCGTCCCGGCTTTCCGCGGCTACAAAGAACCGGGACAGCTGAATCTCGGGTTCACC